>ERZ840371.536-NODE-536-length-45755-cov-8.227440_pt1 | contig 45755 bp, 53 predicted proteins | sample MGYA00519937_ERZ840371 | MGnify/ENA primary metagenome ERZ840371 (study PRJEB31850, sample SAMEA3708873) | human gut metagenome | biome: human gut; feature: human-associated habitat; material: faeces | place: China | collected 2014 ... | reverse complement strand
GTTTCATCCGTAACTTCGGTGGCATCCTCCAGCTTGGCGGAATTATAATCGCCGGAAAACCCGGAATTACGGATGAGGTTGATTTTTCCAAACTCCATGCCATCAACGTTCTCGAAACCGTCACTGCCGGGTTCTATGTGCACTGTACCTTTGATGTTGACCTTCCCGTCCTTGAGTTCAATATACTGGCTGCGATCTTTGGCACCGATGTATGCATTGCCATATACCCGCATTCTCGCCCTGCCGGTAGACTTGTCGAAGTCAAGGGCAATCACGTCCTTACCTACCAGAGAAAAATCATTAATTCCCTGATACATGATAATAGAGGGTGCAACCTCGTCGACTGACGACAAAATAATAGCCCCCTGACGGGTAATATCCGTCTTATGTCCGAGGCCGACAATATCATCACCAATCGCAGGTATATCATTCTCCACATTCTTATCACATTCTGCTTTGGAAAGGTCAATGTAGTCACTGCCAACAGATGTTACGGCACGCCAATAATAACGGTTGCCGGCATGTTGCGACACTCCAGTCTTGATGTTACATTCCTGAGCAATGGCGAGAGAACCGACCGAGAACTGATTCTCTATCTCCATATCGTCCTCCTTGACTTTGAAATAGCAACGGTAGGCGTCAGCCAGCTCCTCCACCTTAATACACTTCATCCCTGCATGGGATATCACCTGCTCACCACCTACGTATGTTTTCTTCTTGACTTCAAGCTCGTCGAATACGGCCTTGATCTTGACATACAGATAATCAACTACAGCCTGGGAGGCGCCATTCTCAAGGACAGTAATGCCGCTGCCGTTATCGCCGATGAGTACGCCCTTGAGGAAGGTGATGGTTTCTTTAGCGATATCGGATTGGTCTTTACGAAGAAAGATTTTCGTCAATTCATCCAAAGAAAATTGTGACAACAAATCCAATACCCCCACAAGAATACGACCCACACGTTCAGCGCTATTCTCTCCTGCAAGGGTAGCATTACGCACTTGCAAAGCTAGTTTCCTTAATATATCAAAAGTATCTGCCATTATTCACCCAAAACTCTACACGTCACACGATTGGCTGTTAGTCCCCCATTTCCCCTATATAAAGGGAAAGAGTGCCTATTGTCATTCAAATAGCGCACACATTCCTTTAAGTATCGGTCTGCTACAGAAAAAGCATCATTATAGGCCATGAGCTTCTCTTTAAAATCCGGACGTGAAGAATACTCGTTATCCTTATTCATAAATCCTAAACGGGTAACATTACCATCCCCATTCTTCACTATACGAGCATAGGTATAATAGGCTAATGCCGTTTTCAACCCTACAAAAGAACGTTTTTCACCATATCCTGCATCATAAGAACCACCATTAAGCAACTCATCATAATTCTCTTGGTGTTCTTTTACATCTAAAAGTAAAGCATCACCCAAAGCTAATTTCAAATCAATGTTCTCCGACTCCCTGATATATGTCTCTATCTTTTCCGCATCGATATGCACTGATATCGTACGGGCTAGCTTAGAGACTTCATCCGTTGTTATTAGATACTGCTGCATTTCTTACGTATTTAAGAGGTTGTACACTAAAGTCATTAGAGGGGTTAATAGGTTCATACCAATATTCAAAGATTTTCTGAAAAGCACGTTCAATCATTCGCTGTTGTTTTGATACGATAGAATTATAATATTCAAAGGCATCTTCCAATATATCACCGGAAAAACCCACCTTACCAATACGAATACAGTACCAAGGTTCTTGTCCGAAGGCAGAATAAATACGTTCTACCACACTGGCATCAGTCACAGTAAATTCTTTATCATAATTTTTAGAGCTGATATCCACAAACTCCGGCTTTTCTTCATCAGATTCTAAAGTTACTTCCAATATTTTTGCAGCATTAGTATCTCCTTGAAGTTGTATAACGGTATCTGAAAAGCCTGTATCTTCGCTTGGCTTATCTTCTCTTATCGGATTCCCTTCTTCATCAAGATGTACCGAAGAAACACCTTTCTTGGTAACAATCATTCCAGAAGGCATAAAATTACAGCGAACATTACGATATTTTACATTTGCAAGCCCTTCATCCGTACTCATTTCCGTAATCACCCGATCAGCCCTTCCGACAGGATACACAAATTTTCCAGTGTTACTAATCCACAATATCTGTCCTTTATAGTTTTCAATTCCCCCAGCAGCACGAATCTGTGCATACACCACTTCTTTACAAGGATTAAAAACATCGATGAACTCTACATTCTCTTGTACAACCCTAATAGCCTTACCCTTACGAGTTTTCTTTCCTGTCCAATCTGGATGAACCGCAATCTTTGCAATATATCCGGTTTCATCTTCCTCTAATAAACGGCAATTCTCAAAGGGGACATGCTGTATCTCTACTATATCAGCAAACATATTATAGTTTACATGTATTGCTATCCCATCATAATCTGCAACATCCCTACATACAAAAGCATGGATATCATCTGCTGTATCACCACGACGATTAACTACATATTCAGAAAAAGTGACCTCACGAAAACCATTCCCTTCTATAAAATTGGCATAACGTTCCGTACATTCACTACCCGTTGAACTCGCAGCGATGATATTCCTTAAATGTTGAGGATATAGATTATCATCACCATAGCTTTGGATGCCAAGATTACGTAAATATCCCGTATCAACACGCCTATTACTTTTCTTCTTTAAATCATTTACATTCATCGTTTCGTGAGGTCATTTATTATTCTGCCGTTTCTTGTTTTAATTCAAAAAGGGATTGAGCCTTTTTTATATGGGCATCCAATAATTTAGAAGTCACCTTCTTTCCATCTATTTGATAGGTTTTAAATGCATCTTTTACAATTTTGACAGTCGCACCTTCCACTTGGAAAGCTTTCACCAATTCTGAAACTAAAATCTCATCCAAAACCGTAACAGGATTCTTGCGTTTTTCAACCCTTTCCTCCCAATCAGAAGGCGTTAAAGCAAAAAACACTATCCCTTTAGGATTTCCCGCAAGAAATCTTTCTGCCGCTTCATCAGTTAGATTATCATTGGTATACATTTCACCACTCCCAAAGCCAGCCTGGAGTAAAACACCATTTTTCAATGCATAATTTGATTTTTCTTTCATCTTTCCGTATTTTTTTAAATATGAATACATCTCAATCACAGCATCACGATAGCAATCACCACATGAAGTTCTAATAAAAGTTCGTCCGAAGACTTCATGATACATTACTTCAATGTCTGATTTATCAGAAGAAGAGAGGGGGAGTTTATCCCCCAACTCTTTCAATTTATCAACCACTTCTAAAACTGTCATACCTCTACTCTGCCGGTTCGGCCATTAAAGTATTAATAGCAGTTTTAGTAGCTTCATAACTTGTTTTATACAAAAATAAAGCTGACTTTGGAGCTTTCTGTTCTTCAAGTGTTACGGTCCATCCGCCTTCTGTATCTTCACTATACTTATTGTTTTCAATAGTAGTAGCTGTAAGACCTTGATAATATCCAAAAACCTGAAAAGCGGCATCGCCCGGATTTGCTTCTTTTTGTAACCCCTTATATTTATTTTCCAACACTACAACGTAAGAACCGTTAGCCAAGCCGTCAATAATATCTGCACAAACATCCGGATCATTAGCTAGAATCACAAGTACAAGAGTGTTTGTGAATGAATTACGATATGTACCAGTAGCCAAAGCTGTGGTAGTTCCTGTAAATGGAGCCTTTCCTGGTACAATAACTTTATATGCTTTCTTCCCCGTCTTCATGGCTAGTGTCTCAATCACATTCTTACGGGTAGAATTGAATAGTGTTGCAGCAAAGTCTACATCTGCACGATTCATTATCACACCTTCCTGCTCCAAACCTTGTACAACCGGGTCATCACAAGACGGAGAAATATCTTTCTTCAAAATATCATCGCATACTCCCATAAATACCTCCTTTCCTAATATGCAACTTGTACCAGATTATCCTCGCCGATCATAGAACCAAGTTTACCTGTAGAATAGATATAATTCTTACGGGATTTTCTTTCAAACCAGATATCAAGGTCTGACATAGGGTTATCACCTTCACAGCCGTACATCAGATTGTCCGGAGAACACAGAACAGCACGATGGGGAAGATTCAATTTGGTTTTATCATTCTGATATGCTTGGATAAATCGATCCCAAATTGAACATTTTACAACTGTAACACCGTCATACTCCCCTACTTCAAGTCCGTCAAAAATAACTTCCCAAGGCATAATAACCTTATATTTTTCTCTCACGTCACGAGATAAAGAATCACACAATGATTTCGTAGCAAAAATTGCATGTCCAGACTTTTGGAAAATACGACTATCCGCATCTTCAAGCATTGCATCAAATATAGAAGTTGCAGCACCCAATTCTTTCATCTTGGATTTTTGCAAAGCATAAGATGCTTCAGCATTGGATGATATGACAGTATGCTGGCTAGCATTAGCTGTACATATAGCAAACAGACGTTTAAAGAAACCGTCACATGTTTTAAACAATTCAACATTCAAACCATCTGTAATTTGCCCTGAACTTTCAACATTGGCAGCATCCTTATCTCCAAACCAAGTAAAGCGCCACAACATTTTCATCATTGCTTCCGTTAGCTTCGGAAGGACGATTCCATCCATATACTCAGTAGAAGTAAGGTCCGCAATATTAGTACCGGTTTTTAGGCAATATTTAGCAATAGTGTTTTCCAAATCCTCATAACACATTTCCAATGGAACTTGCCAATCACCAATTTCCCAAACCTTTTGGGCTGCAGCAATAGCCACCTTTTGATATGTAGGATCACATCCAGAGCCTGCGATACCCACATCCTCCATTTCACCAATAAAACCAACTTTCTTGCCATTGGTCACTTTAGGCATGAACGTCATAAAACGCTCCATATCCTCATTCTGAAAGACTGTCAATTCAATCAAGTCTTTCAAATCTTTCACCGCCTGATTGTCCGGTGTCAATTTTGAAAAATCCAAAATAGGCATACTCAAATCTCCTTTCTTTACTTTTTAGCTCGCTTTTCTCTTTCTTCTCTCAACTTCCTCTGAATAGGTGTTTCCTCTGCACTGGCCTGAGGATCAACAGTTGTCTTAAAAGTCTGGGCACGTAAAGAAACCCTGTAGGTTGAGCAATGCTTCGCCAACCAATTTTCCCCACCTGCCATCTTTACAGCATTCAGAATCTTATTGTCCTCAACTGTACGGGCGTTAACTTTCAAAGCCGCATTTTCCGCTTCAAGTTCTTCAATGCGGGCCTTCAAAGCCTCAATCTCCTCATCACCATTTTCTTCCTCCTGATCTTTAATCTCCGTAATTACTCCATCGGTTACGATGATAGTCTTCCCATCAGGCATAACATGTTCACCGTCAGGAGACGCGGCATCCCCGACTTGCGGTTCTCCCTCTTCACGTTCCACCGTCAGTATATTACCTTCGGCGTCTGTCAACTCCATAGATATTACTGGAATATCCTCAATCTTTTGATAGCCACATTTGGCAAGCAACTTATCAATGATAGATTGCTTCACTGTCACTTGTTTTTCTTTGTTCATTTTTTTACTATTAAGTTTATAATCGATTCCTTTTGCTGTAGTTGGGACAAGAACAGCAGATATAAATCCTAATTGTTTTGCAACCTCTCCACCAAACCATGTTTCTTTATTCATTTGAGTTTCCAATACGTTTGGCTCTGTCCCTGTCCTTTCAACATAGACAGCTAACATCTTAGCTTTTTCCGTTTCCAAACTTGATTTAAGGGTTTCTATCGTTTCAAGGTCTAAGACATCGTCATACTTTGCCAAATATGGTTTGTGAATGAGAAACTTTGCATGGGGATAAGCCTTTCTGCGTTCCAGCGGTGCAGACAGTAGAATAATTGTCGCCATAGAAGCACATCTTCCAACAACAGTACAAGAAATTTCCTTACCCGATGCACGTAATGCATCATAAATTGCATACCCCTCAACAGTATCACCACCACATGAATGTATTTCAATGTCGATTGTAGGGTCAGCCGGGTCAAGCCATGAAAGAAAATATTGAATATCTGGAAACGAAAGCCCTTCATCGCCGGTCAAATACCAACTCTCCAGTTTATCTCTATCAGCTACAATGTCCTTATTAATGTATAATTTTGCCATACTACATAATTGTTTGTAACAAAGGTAGAAAACAGAATACGGCTTGAAGAATATAAGAAGTTTATTCCACTGACACGCTATGTCAGTAACTTTTAGCAATAACAAGAAAAGTTCTGATAAAATTAAAAGACATGCATTTATAGATTAAAATATGAAAATTCCCCCATTCTTACCTTGCATTTCCAAAATCAAGGCAAAAATAGGGGAATACCTCTGTTTCAGCTTACAAATATCAATAAGACTAATTCACCTTTCTATTTTCAAATAGTCTTTTGTTTCTATATTACTTTATTTCCCAAAATCGATACCCAGAAGCTTCATTATAAAAGGAGCTATATCCGTTTGTTTCATAACTGGTAATTCCTTTTTCTCAATCCCGCATCCAAATGCTACTAATGTCGTAGGGTCAATGCCTGATAGATAGCCATGCTTACCTCCAAACTTCTCTATAACATCCGCTCCGGTACGAGCAGTAGCAACAGCTACTCCTTTTACGGGCTCCAACGCAAACGCCACTTCTGGGTCACACCCAACCTTGCCTAATTCTTCTTTTTCTACTATACGGAATAATGCTTGGGTCGTATCTGGTAATGAAGTCAGTTTTTTGCGAATTTTATTCAAAGTAGTTTGATCATTCTTGTCTTTTAGATAAAGAAACATCATAGCTCCTGCTCCATGAAAGCAAGCTTTCCACTCTCCTCCAGGTTTTTCACTCAACAAACCTTCTTGCACTAACCATACGTTCGGAACAATACTTTTACTATAGTTCACAAAGCCGTGATCGCCGCATACAATTACGGTAGTATTGTATAATAATTTATTCCGTTCCAGATTTTCCAGAATCAACCCTACAGCATGGTCGGCACTTCCTACTGTTGCACTCACTCTGTCAGACCTCAATCCTGTAGCATGTTGGGCATAGTCAGTAGTAATCAGATGTATTGTCATTAGATTGGGTTTATAAGTATTCATAATATAATTGGCCATTGCGGCAGTACGAGCATCTCTATCCATAGAACCGGCACTAAAATTTTTATGGTTCAATTTTCCAGTGGCTTCCCGTTCCAATTCATCTAAAAAGCCTTTCGGAGTACAGTAGGGCTTGATGTATTCCAATTGATTAGCAACGGGCTTTACCGACCAATATTCAGGTACATTATAATGAATAGATTTTGCTCCTACAGATACAGGCCAAAAGAGAGAGGCTACGATCAACCCGTTTTGGTTTGCAGAATCCCAGATTGTAGTTGCTTTGATAGAGTCTGCATACCAATAGCTTACGTTTCCTGGTTTGTTCTCTGTAAAAGGAGAGTTATAGTAGATACGATGTTGAACAGGTTCTACTCCTGTCACAATAGTTATGTGTGAAGGGTATGTAGCTGTCGGAGTAATTCCTTTGATACGTTCCACAAACAATCCATCCCGCTTCATTCTTTTTAAGTTGGGTGAAGGCATTGTACTATCTGTTACCATTTCGGTTCTCATTCCATCAATGGTAATAAGAATGACGTGTTTAGAACGATCGGCAGCAGTCGCGGTGCCTATTAAACAACTACATAAAAACATTAAAATATTTCTTTTCAATTTCATCGTTTGATTAGTTAAAGAAAGGAGCCACATATTCTGAAGATTTATTTTGTACGATAACGCGATTCATATTGTATTTAATAACTACTGTTTTAGTATCCTTATTCATTTCGAAGGCATCCATCTCCTGATTTAAAGGAATAAAGGGAGGTATTTGAGCGGTTGTATAATTGGCAGCTGATGGAGTGTTTGCTGCTTCTGTTTCACATATCGGCAGCCGGATTCCTAAATCAGCTACCCGCCGTCCTTCTGCTATGAATATCTCCTGACGCATGAGATAGAGTATTTCCAGTAAATTATCCACTGTGGTTGGATTATCTATCATCGCTTCTGTGACAGAAGTTCCTGAAATGTAAGGAATAGAAATTAAATTGGGCATTTGACGATCAAGTACTAACCCACTTCTTAGTTCATCTTCAGCCGAAGCAGCTACTTTGTATTCGGAACTGTTGGGATATTCTTTGTATCCTCCGTTATAACGTCCTTCTAATTGGTCGTTAATATCGGTTTCTACCGGACGTTTTTTTACAAGTGCCAACAATTCCTTCAAAATACTTTTTGCTCCATTAAGATCATTATCAGCTAAAGCTGCTTCGGCCAGAATCAGATAAGCTTCTTCCGCTTTAGCTATACAGATAGGACGTGCTTCAGTTGCGCTGTTCTTCTGAAAATATTTCGGATCAAGAAAATCAAGTCGAGGTAACGGCTGAAAGTTTGTTCCGTAGATATATCCTTGTATAGAACTTTCTACACCGTTATCTCCATCATATTCAATCTGCTCTACAAAGTCCTTGGACAAGGCTAACGCATTATTTGAATATTGCACAGCATTTGTTTTGTCTCCTAACCTATAATAAGAGCGGGCTATCACTGTATTTATGAATGCTTTTTTACCAGCATCATTAGTATAGTTCAAAGCCTCTGTAAAGGTGGAAATCGCTAGATTCAAATTTTCCTGCCAACTTTTTACCTCTCCTCCGTTTTCAACAGGAAGCGCAAGGAAATACTCTCCTGCCAGTAAATAAGAAAAACCTTTTATATAATAAAGGTTGAAACGCTGAGCATCTGTAGTAGTCGCATCGGCTGCAGCCACCACTTCTAACCCCTGAATAGCGGTTTCACGTAATGTACCAATATGGCGTTGCAAGTTTGTGACATCTACATCTGTGTATAAGATTGTAGGGAAATCAAAAACTTTGCTGCTTTGACTGTAATTATTGAAGTAATTATCAGATAGTATTTCTATGAGTTCCACATACGTACCTATAATGGTGGCAAATGAACGGTTGGCTCCATTTACCCAAGTACTCATTGCATTTGGGGTCTGCAAGAACGTCTTTTCGTCCACGTTAGGATTGATAATGTCATTGGGCTGCAACAGCTCGCATGATGCGCATGATAAGGCTAAAGCCCCTAACAGAATACAGTTTTTTATCTTCATTTTTATTATTTCATTAAGAGTTGGACATTTTTAGAAGGAGATACGAATAGAACCTACATATTGCCGAGGAGTGGAGTATGAAGAATAATTTAGTCCACCTACGGCTACTGCACCTTGAGAACGAGCTCCTGCCAAAGCTGCTTCAGGATCTACAGAAGAAGCCGTAAAAGCAAACGGGTTATAGACATTAAAACCAAAATTGATGTTCTTCAAATACTTTTCAGGCTTATAGTCATAGGAAATCCCAATATTCCTAATTTTCACAAAATCCGACTTTTCTACGAAAAAGTTTGTGAAATTTAACCAATTGGCACCTTGATCTAATCCTTCCAAAGCTTTTTCCGGTATTGCACTGTCTTTTAATCCTTTGGAGAAACGGAATTGACGGTCGAACGAATGTACGTATGCTCCGTATTGATAATCACCGTTAATCATCAAAGACAGATTTTTATAGCTTGCAGAAAGAGAGAAGTTTCCATATACAGTAGGGAGTGTGGACCCTAAATTCTGTAAAGGAAGAATTTCTTTTAATGAGTTATCCGAATTCAGTACAGCTTTGTAACCGCGGATGAAACCTACCGGCTGTCCTTCAGCTACTACAGTTTGCACTGTTCTTGACGAGAAGCCACCAATAGCAAATGGTACTGCATTACCGATACTCAGAACCTTGTTATGGTTGGTGTTGTATGATGCATTCAAGCGAACATTCCAGTCTTTAGTATCTACCAGTTGTAATCCTACACTCAATTCAATACCTTTGTTCTCAATTTCCCCTACATTAGACAGATAGTTGGCCGACTGTCCTGATGAGGGAAGAGACGGAATACTGAAAAGGGCATCTTTAGTTAAAGCATAATAATAAGTAAAACCAAGATTTAAAATACGATTAAAAAGAACCGCATTAAAACCCGCTTCATAAGAATGTTTCTTTTCTGGAGCCAAATCCGGGTTTCCATATTTACCGAAAGAAGCGGCTTGTTGTCCTTGAAATGAATTGAAAGCTACTGTGCGTTGATATTCAAAGGCTGGCGGATAGCTACCTGCCACACCATAGTTTGCCAAAATACGTACATTGTTAATAAAATTACTTTCTTTAAAACTTTGCATGAAAGGTTCTTCGGAAAGTACATAGGAAATTCCCACTTTCGGATAATACTGCCAACCTACATTGTCACCAAAAGCTGTGTTGTAATCCGAACGTAGTCCCAGATCTATGTAATAACGATCCAAAAAGCCGATATTCTCCTGAATAAAATAACCATAGTTATATAGATAACTCAGCCATTCATTGGAAGTCAATGTTCCTGCCCCTGCTACTATTTGCGCACCATCTCGCACATTGGTACCATTATAAACAGATTGGTGGTCGTATGTGCTAAAAAATTGGAAACCAGCTGTAGAAATCAGACTGAAGATGTCCTTATAACGATATTTGTATTGTCCATTTATATCGATAGTCAAACCGAAATAATTACGGTCAAAATTAGAAATACTTCCCGCGTCTGACGTACCTTCCGGCTTTTGCTGGGTGTGTATCAGATATTCATTGGTAATGATGTTCTTATTATTATTCAGACGGTAGTCCACTCCTAGTATGCCTTTAAAAGTAAGATTGGTTAACGGGGCATAACTTAAAGACTGTGAAGTTTGGAAACGTTTCACAGATTCCCGGTTATTCTGTAATGCTTCAGCTGTGTTTACAAAAGATTTCATTTGGGCAAAAGCATAATCATCCAAAGCATCCAAATCGGCTCCATAGTTTACTTGCTTACCTTCAGTATTTGTATATTTAAAATTAGTTGCGGCTGCACCTTCCGTAAACCACAATCCTGTATATCCACCTTGGTTGCCGTTACGGCTACGGGCAAAGTCCTGTATCACCATACCAAATGAATTCTGATACTCAAGAACTTTGTTGAATTTCACTCTTGAGCCGAAACGTAGGTCATACTTACGGTCTTCGTTCCCATCCTTTATCAGAGTACCGGTACTATTACTCATGTTCGCTCCAAAACTATAGCCATATTTTTCAGCTCCACCATCAAAGCCGATACGGTATTTTTGAGTAAATCCTATTTGATGCAACAATTCTTTTGTACGTTTAAAATGATAAAATTGTGAAGAAGCCACATCCGCCTCTAACTGGGTTTCAGCAAAAAAAGAAATCTTTTGCTCTGTTCCCTTTTTAGTAAAAATCTGGATGACCCCGTTGGCAGCATCTGAACCGTAAAGTGTAGTAGCTGCACCGCCTGTTACATATTCTATGTGGTCAATGTTTTCCATAGGAATATCACCTATAGAGCCAGTCACGGCACTATTACCGCTTAAAGAGTTATTTAAGGTGGCTCCCGTATTCATATTATCCACACGTACTCCATCTACATAAATTACCGGAGTAGAATTAGAATAGGCAGATGACAGCCCCCTTGATTTAACTAATGAAGTGGTACCAGCTTGACCACTGGCCATCGTAATTTGCACATTAGGTAGGGAGTTCTGCAATATCTGATCGATTCGCCCTTGCTTCATACGTTCCAGTTCTTTACTATTGACTGTCGTTACATTCGATGATAAACGCCGTTTCTGTACTTCTGCACCTTGCCCAGTTACTACAACCTCATCCAGTTTGAAATTGTCTTGGTCAAGCTCTACCTTAATGTTGTCAGCAGGGTTTACAGCTAGCAGTTGAGTTTCATATCCTATATAGGACACTTTCAATTTAGATCCTCGGACAGCCGTTATCTGAAATTCGCCATCCATATTAGTAACCGTTCCAATCGAAGGATTATCGCTTAGTACCAATGTTACCCCCGGCAATCTTTCCTGTGTTTTCTTGTCAAAAATAACACCTTTCATTTTAACCGTAGCCACTTTCTTTGAGACCTCCTCATCGGATGTCAAGACGTAGCCCTTTTCTACTTTTTTACGCTCTAACATTGTTTTCTGAGTAGCCATCATATAAGATGTGCTCAGTAAAACAGTTAAAACAATCAAAATACCTTTTCTCATTTTAGTACGTTAAGTAATTAATAAATTTGATTCAATAATATCTTTTACGTACTATTGACACAGAGCATGTTCAAAAGTGTATAACGGCTGCATTTCTTTTGTATGTCAATTTCATTTCAGCCATACTCACGTTATTTCTTTGTGGAATAAGGGAATATTGATAACCCTGCCTCTATTCAACATGATTTCTAAGATAATATTTCAGTAACTTCAAAGATTGTGTATAGTAACATTTGACTGTGTTTATCGGTATATTCAATTCATCCGCTATTTCTTGATTGTTTAATCCCCTATATATTTTCAACAGGCAAATCTCCCGTTTGAAACTTGGCAGTTGCTTTACAGCCCAACGTAAATAGCTGAACTTCCTTTCTTCTTCAAGTTTTTCTTGTAAGCCATCATCAATAATATTATTCTGTTCAGTTCTTTCCATATCCTCTCTTGCGATTATATCATTCGTATCCCGAATCATATTTAACAAATAATTTTTCGTCATAGTATAAAGATAATTTCTCAAGTGTACTTTAATATGGCAAGTGGAGTGTACTTCCCACAGGTGCAGGAAAACCTGCTGAACGACATCTTCTGCGAGATTTCTCTCTTGCAAATACCTGTACGACAGACTATAAAGCATCGAATAATACTTATTATAAAGCTGTGTAAAAGCATCTTGATTACCTTGTTTTAGTAGTGAGAACAAATATTCATCCTCATAAGTAACCTTTGTCATTATCATAACCTGGGTGTATTAAAATAGATTGCAAATCTATAGAGCAATTAAAATATACCCAATTACAAGAAAATTACATTTTAGTTACAAACCATATATACAAATTTGTTTTCAACATTTTTCCTAAAGTAAAACTCTATTTTTAGCAAGGAAAAATATCTGGCACCTATATCCTAATTAGGTTTGAACACAGAATTAAAAAAATAATTCACAATGAAACCTTAGATATTAACTGTACTTGAAAATTTATCAATGATTCGATAAATTGTCCTTTCTGCAATATTATACTCATCAGATAAATATTGCATGATATAGGTCTTTTTATGCCCTTCCCGTAACAAGTGCATATATTCCTGATATACTGGGATGTATTTCACATCCCCAACATCAAGAGAAACACCATCCATTACTTGGAGGATGTTCCTATTCAGAATTAATAACTCATACGCATTCATACACTACCAAGATTCTCGACATACTTTACTCTATCTGCAACAGAAGTAAATTCCTCTACGGACAATACCGGCGGCGGAGCCATCATCATACCCTTTGCAACAGCCTTGGAAAGCATATCTTCACCCAACGCCTGATTGGATGAAGTAGTGACGTTGATAGGAATACCACCACCCATTTGGTTAAAAGCTGATAATAACGGAGCAAACATAGAAGTCGCGGCAGCCGTCATTACACTTTCACCATTAGATAACATCGCCGGTATAGAGTCACTTGTACCCGAACCTGGACCTACTACTGAACCACCCTGTGCAAATTTAGCACTTTTTACCGTAGAAATAGCAGCCGCAATGTTAGAAAGTATAGTAGCTATACCACTTGCCATTGTACCAAGTCCAATGATACCCTTTCCTGCTTCCGCTGAAACCATTTTAGAAATAGCCTTACCTGTATTGATTGCAATTTCAGCAAGAGCCAAAGCCTTACTTGCAATGGCAAAGTTACGGTCTTGATTACCTATCTCATCTGTCAAGGCAATAAGTCCATTTGTAACAGTAGCCATAGCATCATATTTGGATTGTTCAATAGCTATCTCCTTATCTGCAACAGCTTTCTTTGCATCATTATAGTCATTTTGAGCCTGAAGTTTACGCAAATTAAAAGCTTCTATACTTTCCCCCTCAAGTTGCTGTATAGTATTCAACTCTGCAAGCTTCTGCTCCATCTTAATACGGAGAATTTCTTGTTCGTCACCGTATGTCTGGGCTATTTCTGTTTCAAAACGTATCCTTAATGCATCCTCTTGTTTCTTGATTATGGAGTTATTATGCTGCTCGGTCAAATCATCAATCTTTTTGTTGTACTTCTCCATAATAGTAAGTTTCATCTGCTCGGTTAGCTCTTTCTGCTGAAGCTCCGCATCACGTTGGGCTACAAGTTGCTGCATCTTTAATTGATACTCCTGCTCGCTTCCGGCTTTTACAGATTCAAGCTGCAGGGCGATAAGCTTCTGCCGATTTTCAATTTCTTTTCTCAGTTCTTCATCGGAGAGCTTTTGCAAAGCTGCTATTTTTTGCTGTTCAAGAGAAAGAATCTGTTTTCCGATTTCCTCTTTGGCACGAGGTGTCAAGTCTTTTTCGGTTTTCAAGCGAATTTCCAAATCTTCAATCTGGCGGCTATATTCATATTCTATCTCTTGCGTCTGCTTTTTCCGGCTATTTTTGACGAGTTTTAGCATTTCATTCTCAGCCTTACGTATCTCTTCTAGCTCCTTCTTTTTGATTTTAAGAGCTTCGGCCACAGCCTTAGGGTTAGTAATCGGCGTCTTTTTTTTATCGGCATCCCCGGTATATGAAGACACTAAATTAATAGTCTCTTTCCTGGACTCCACAGCCGATAACTGTGCTATATAATCATTCCATGAAGAAGCGATATCCTTGTTTATGGCTGAATTAGAACGATCTTTGCCTATTCCCTGACGCCAGAATGAAACATCATCTAGCTCTTTATTATATTTCTCATTGATAGCAATAGTTTCCTGCAAGTATTCTTCTTCCTGTTTCAGAGATAAATTTAGCATCTGCAGCCTTTCTTCTTTGGCCTTTTTTAAAGCTTCTTCCCCAGAAATCCCCACTTTCACATATCGAATTCGTGCCGCCTCTATCTTGGCATATTCATCTCCGACATTAGCCTCTGCAACATTCTTACCAAGCTCAACAGCCGCTTTAGTTTCCCGTTCCGAGATATCCTCTACCGATTCAAATAAAGCTCGTACACCTCTAATCAAAGAGGATAGAGTATCATTAACAAAAGTCTCAATCCTACCCGTCATTTTCTCAAATGAACCACCTGTAGCGTCAAAAAGCAAAGCGACCTCTTTGGTTAGTTCCGTTTGAGAAGCGAGCAAGTCATCTTCCACTTTACCCAGTTCCCCGGTCTTACCTTTGACTTCATTTAGATTAACAGAAATATCTTTCAAGGTACGGATATATTGCAAGCCGGCATCTTCTCCCGGACCGCCAAAGATATCTGCAATGGCAGTTCCAACCACCGCACTGCTTTCCGGTAGTTCATTCAATTTGGCAGATACTTCCTGCATGATTTGAAAAGTAGTCTTTGCTCCTGTCTGCAAATCTTTCTGAACCTGTTTAGAGCTGATACCGATACCATCCAATGCACCAGCCGTTGATGTAGTCATTTCCCGAAGCCGGGTATTCGCCTCTTTGATAGTATCAATTCCCTTATCAGAGAAGACACCCTGCTTATTGGTTTCTGCAATAATAGCAACGAACTGATCCGCAGAGATACCAGCCTCTTTGAAGTATGCCGGATATTCTTTCAAAGCAGATAGGAACTCACCTTTCGCATCTGCTCCGGCAATGAAACCATCTTTGATTACTTTCAACGCTTCATCAGAAGATATGCCAAACTGTTTTTCTACGGAATTAATAGCAGTCAACATATCCCGGAAGTCTTTACTGTAGTAATCAGCCAAAGCTTGTACTTCACTCCGATAGATTTTCAAATCATCGCCAGACTTATCCGTAAATTGCTTTGTCAATTTGGTAGCCTCTTTTACCCCCTTATTGTAGTCATACCACCATTTGAAAGCAAAACCGACTCCGGCAACACCTGCTATACTCATAAATACCGGATTTTTCAATAATGCCTTTAGCGTTGAACCTAAAGCAGATGCTTCTGTCTTCATATTGGAGAAAAAGCCTTTCACTCCATTTGAGTTCTGGGCGATATTCAACAAAGAATTTGCAAAGTCATTATTGATACCTACAAAATCTTTCAAAGCTTCCTCGTAATTACCGACATTACGATAGAAACGCTGTGTACCCTCTTCCGCTTCCTTCAATTCATCGGTAATGGCATTTATCTTATCTTGAATCTCTTTGCCCTTGGCACTGTTACGTTCCGCACGACTTAACCTATCATAAGAAGCAGTCAAATTAGAAAGTTCCGCACGTAATCTAACTAAGCTACCTTCAAGCTCCGTCTGTTCCTTACGCTCATTCTGTATTTGCTTACTCAGAATTCGAACAGCCTCGTTCACTTCACGAGTAGCAATCTTGGTTTCTGATAACTGTAAGTTATACTCTTTGCGACTCATACGTCCTGCTTTCAAATCCTCTTTTAAAGTTTGTTCTCTTTTTCGAAGTACATCCAGCTGAGTACGATATTCTGCGATTTTTCGGATAGCATCATCGTATCGTACCCGAATATCCAGCACTCTTTCTTCTACATTTTCCATAACTATACCTCCAACTGTAATAATTTACACTCACATATCCCCGTATCTTCTGCCTTTACAGATATAATAGCATAGTATCTACCGTATTGGCCCAGATATACCGGAACCGTTACATCCAACTCTTTTAGCTCAATATCGTTAATTTCAATTTTTTCCGTAATGACAACCGGATTATGTACCACCTTTTGGTATGATTGATAATTTTTAGACAACAAGGCATGCCATGACAACCCGTTGAATGTTGCCCTTGACTTACCATTGTTACTAATCTCCAACAATATACGAGGTTCAACTTTCCCTATCTTTCCAATCTCCTCGTTATCTTCATATTCATAAATTGGAATATATGCTTTACCGGTTCTCGTATCGGTTGCGGCAAAAGGAAGCGTAACGCTATCTTTACTTAGTTCAATAGTCTCATCATCAACATTGATGCATCCTTCATAATCTCCAGATACTGTTTTGTCTTCTTTCCACTTGTAGACATTCTTTTGAGCGAATCCATCAAGAGAAAACGAGATAGTTTTAGGTTTATTATCCTGATACGACGCAACCACCTTCGTAGTCCAATCTATAGCCCTAGACTTGTTAGTTATAACTTCATCCATTGAAACAAACCTAACCGTAACATCATCTTTGACTACAGCAAATGTACCAGACATAACAGATAAAGACTTAATGAAATCAATCTGCTTTATGTTTGGCAAATTGGATATAATAGGATAATATCCATCGCTTATTCCATTTTCAAAAACATTGGTTTCTTCAGTGAATGCCAATAACCCGACTACAAAGGTTGTACTCCCCCAACTGTTTGTAAAGAATCCAGTATCAGCAAAGGCGAAATAGATCACATCTCCCGCAGCCAATACAGATGTATAATCATCATATTCAAAAGATACAAACCAATTTTGATTCCCTTGCTTTTCTAAATCTATATAACCAACGGAGAAGACTTCCTCCGCAACCCCATTCACTACTTTGTAAGCTACAAATCTCGGATTAGGAACCTCTGTTCTCACAAAATTAAAAAACATTCTTCCCATGATCCGGATTTTGGTATTGTTCTTCAAAATCTTCATGCCTTCATACTTGGATGAACTAAGGTCTACCGTTTCCAGATAATCTGTTTTTTTATAAGTAGACGTACTACCTCTCAAAACATATCCATAATCATGATTGGGTCGCGTTCCGTTCACATACTCATAAGTGATTCCGAATTGATTATTATAATCCTCTCCCTTTCCTTTCTTGGTTAACATCGGGATAAGGAGTTTGTTAATCAGATTATCTGTGACATTGGTAGGAAATAAGAATTTGATACCGCTATCCTGGGATATACGTTCTAAAATCCAACCTGCTCGGACACATGGATGGATATAGTTCTTGTTATCATAATTCCGTACCCCCATATTCATATCGGACATGATAAAACTTGCACCATCTTGATAATTACTAATCTCTCTTTTCCAAATAGTATAATACTCAGGATAACTATCTTTCAAATCATTCAATGTTTTGTCACCCTCAATAATGTTAGATAACAAGCTAATATTCCCCCACGTCAAAGCTATTTCAAAAGAATCCGCCCCAGTCATTAATACAGCTTTCCCGTTAGAAATAATTTCAACCCCGTTACGGATATACCTTGTATCATGAAACGTTCTCGGATAGTCAGTCTGGCATGCCGGAAGGTCAGCATGTTGGATAATACGTTGATTCCTGACTGTCTTAGGCAACTTGATCGTATAACTGTTATTGCTTACGATCTTACTCAAATCGGTAAACAGGTTACTTTTATAGTTCAAAGTAATCTTAGTACTGTCATCCAAATCCACCAATTCACCGTCAATAAACAATAAATCATTTCTCATAAGCTTTGCACCCTTATCTCTGGTAAAATAATCGTTGCTACAAAATCTTGAAGAACAGCACGAGTTTTGTTAAAAGTTTCAACCGCAATGTTCACCCCTTGCCACCGTTCCTTTTTATCAACATCTTTTCCCATGTACATATCTACTACTGGAGACATGGTAAGTTGAAAAAGGAAATCGTATGTATCACTATCCACCAATGGAGCACATACAGGAAGTGTATTTTCTTCTGTCTTACGCTGTTTACGTCCGGTGCCGCCATGATAACCATTTACATAGCTATAATCACGCATATTATTACGAATGAATTCCCCGTTATTCACCACTTGCTTCTTTTCATCACCAGCCTTAAACAACCAATAGCAATAAAATCCATGCCGGCTAATCCAACGAAGATATACCCCGCTTGTACAGTCATCAATAAGCAACCGGACACTAGAGGAAGCTCCCGCCACTATATGAAAAGTGTAGTCAAATGTCATATCGAATACGCTTCCAACAGTTCCAGTTCCAGACAAATCAAATTTCACTTCTTTTTGAGCATCGATTCCCGTCAAGAATAGATTGTAAATATTACGTTTGGGTAACCTGACAGCAGGTAAGGACCTACCATCAGCAGTAACATTGACGCCGCTTTCCCCAGCTGAGTACATACCTATTGTAAATGGGAAGTTCTTGAACCATGTTAACACTCTGTCGCCATTATATCGCTCTCCGATTTTCATCGCTCCCCAAACGACATAAGTCTCAAATTGAAAGCTCTCTCCTAACTGCCCATTCTCGGAATACATGTTCAGATCAAATGAGAATAACCGCCCCAACTGTGTATCTTCCGCACCTGACAAAGAATAATCTATCCTTCCAAATTGAATTGTATCAAAGTACGATTGGGTATAAAAGGATAAGTCGAAGAAGCATGTACTTTGAAACAACGCCCTTTTTTCGGAGTGTTCAATCCCCGTTGCTACATCACGTACGACAGCTTCTATCCATGCCCATGGATGGCCCAAAACGTTTACAACCATCGGATTAAAGCAGAAAGCTATCTCATCCGGATATTCAATCGTTGTATTATCTATCTTATGAGTTCGCATTGCTATTCAGATTTATATGTTTCACATCCTTTGAGAAAATACCAAATACACGATTCATTATATTTTGTATTGCTATTTCAATATCTTTTGAATATATGTCTTCATGTTTCCCTGTACGATAAAGCCTGGTACCTTTTTCTGCTATTTTCCGGGCTACGAGATAAGCAAATGACTTAGGCTTTTCTACTTGAATACCTTTATCTATCATCCACTGCCGAATAATCTTATAAAAACCCTTAGGTACTTTCCCCGGTCCACGTCCTGTTTCCAATACACCGAAAGCCTTCCTACCAAACAGAATTCCATGATCATCATCCACTACGACATGCAAGCTCTTGATAGTCCTTCCACTTGCGCGCTGCCCAGCCTGTATATGGTTCTCAACAATACGCTGCCGAAGACTTTCCAATTCTTCATTTAGAATACCCTTTATCTCTTTTCTCCTATCTTCCATAACTAACACATGGATACTCCTTGAACCTCTTTAAGTTTCAATTCTATTACAATTCCGGTAACATTCACATCCAATTTATCGTAGAAGATAGAATAAGGAACTTCATCACTCACCCACTCAAATAATCCACTTTTGTTAAGCTCACGAATAAAGCTCACTGCATGTTCTTTACAACGTTCTATGACAGTATCATTCTCCTTACCATCAAAATCAAATTCAGTCTTATCGGCAAATGCTATCATGCAATTAGGGCAATCCTTCAACTGTGTTCTGGATATAATAAACTTACCGGATACAGGCAGTAAGTTAATCATAGCCGGTAATGGCATTTTATCCAACCGGACATTAGCCGTCGCCCAGTTATCAAACAAATAGGTTATGTCTTTCAGCTTTTCTGCAACAGACGCTATTTTCCTCTCTACACTTGTGTTCATTTGTTATTATCTTGATAAATTTTACGTAATCTTCGTTCATATCTTATCTTCTCTGCATCCATATCAAGACATTTATACACTCTTACCCATGGAACTCTTTCTACCTGCTCATGGTCAGTTATTCCCATACGGGTTGCATAATAGTCTACTAAACCAAACAAGCCAAATGACAGTTGCTCTACACCTGCACGTTTTTCCTCAGGAGTAGGCGCCACACTTGTTGTTTCAAACAGCTTGGTTATCCGTTCCACCTCTTTAGTAACCCATGAGGAAAAGCCCAAAACATCCTCTACCTCACATACTTCTATTTGTTCAACAGAGAATCCTAAAAGGACATGACATGGTATCATTATACAATCAACATCGCTTGATATAGATTGTAGTCCCATAAGTTGCCCAATAGTGGTATCATTCAGATTATCCGGCAAACGAACTCCCGAAATGAAATCCGGCTTTGGGAGTTTCTTTATCTGTTCCAATAATTCAGTAACATTACTTGCCACCTCACTTAATATCAAAAATTCTTTTACTGTCATATCTGTCCTAATTTTGCTTTTGGTCGTTTGGGAATTGGTTTGATACGGAAGAACATTGCCATTATCAGCATATCAAGATAATCCGGAGAATGACCAAGTATCTCTTTCATTTTCTCTTTACTGATTATTCCTTTCTTTCGGGTATCAGCATCTATATGGTCTTGCTTTAAAACTCCTAATTCTTCGATTATACTCTCTCTTTGGGCTTCCGTACATATAATCCTTATCTGTCGGTTATTTATTAGCTCTGCGAGCTTAAAAGCACACTCTGATTTCAAATTGTCAAACTCCGGATTAATAGGGCGATTACCGCCATGAAACTCCTTGATACCATTCAGATAACTTTCAAGATAGCTTCCAAGACCATCACTATCAACTACCATCATGCTACGTGGAATCTTCCACTGTATCATCATGTTTTTAAGATCCGTTTCAATGGATTTACCCGTACTGTATTCCTGGTCTAACCTGATGTAGCATACATTACCTATCCAATGCCCACAGACAAAACGGTCTCGGCCTTTCATGGCAAGGTCAGAAGAACCAGTCGATAAGCCTATCGGTTGTACATGCTCGTTTGTAAACAAGTCACAAATAGCATCATAATCACAAAGTACTGCCGGATCATTATCATATTCCCAATTGCCGAAATACAAACGCTCTTTCGTTACTTTATCATTAGTATTTTTCAAAGTGTTTATATAGTCTTCTGTTGCAAATGGATTGTCTTGTACCAACGCCTGTACAAAAGCATAACCATCTTTTAACTTATGCTCTTTCCATGGTTTATAAAATTTATCGTATAACCAGTTCTTTTTGGGATTACAAGTAATAAGAATTTTCCCTGGAACATTATAGACATCATTCAAGTGCCGTCCTATACGAGTCTGTAACACTTCAAAGGCCAATCTATTCACTTGACCCGCCTCTTCGATCCATCCACCCGTAAATTCCAAGGAGCCGAAACGTTCATACATCGGGTCTTTATAAGGGTAATATGTCAAATCCAAAAAGATAATCTCACTCCCATTATCGAACTTGATGCCGTCATTTGTCAAGTGATAATATGGATAGCCATGAGAGTTAGCCACTTTAACAAATGTCACCGCTATAGATGCTCGACTGTCTTTGAGATTATTTCGCCCCGCAAACCAACGAGTTCCGGGAAGATAATGGCAACATTGCATCAGCCATTCACAACCAAGCCATGACTTACCACCTCCCCCTCCACCACCATAACATAAGAACTTCGTAACATCGTCACGAAGATAGTTATAGGCTAAACGCTGTTTTATGTTGACTCTCTCTCCCATCACTTCACACTCTCCGCTTCTTTGGTATATGGAAGAAATGAAAATGACTTAAACTCTTTCCCCGCATTCGTATGGTCCACTTCCTGCTTATCCGCAAGCCCAAGTTTACGAGCAATGATATTCGCATTAAAAGCACCGACACATGCACCTTCAAACTGTTGCGTTTCGATTGTTTCTTCCACGCGTGCGATGACCTCTAAAAAATCTTCGTCATTCTTATTTTTACACTCCGTACGAAAGGTGCTCCACCATTTGGATGAAGCGCCTACGTAAATACAAAACCCGGTAAGAGAGTACGGGCGGGAAGTCGGGGAAACTTCCTGTTGCACTTGCTGTTCATTAACAGTTTCCACTTTCTTCCCTTTCTTTCTTTTCACAGGAACCGTCTTTTGAATAGCTTTTTTGGAGAGCCAGGGATTTTCATCACACCACTGGAAATACTCACAGGCAGCTTCCCATAAAAGTTCCGGCGTGGAAAAGAGTTTATCTCTCCCATGCTTACTCCTTAACATCCAAAATTTATTTCCCGCAGGTGCTGCCATATCACTTCTTCATCCTGATTATTTCTCCACAATGGGGACATGCCATTTCAATATATTCGGTCTTCTCTTGCTCTAAGTTCTCTTCAATACGTTCCGTTTTCTTTCTGAAAGCCTCATTCTCTTGACGTTCCATTTCCTGACTGAACTCCCGCTGTACTTCCTCTGCTTGCATATCTTCTGTTGCATAATCATTTGCCGGAGTAAAGTTTACATCAAATCCGAGCAGCTGCTCTATTGGCTCAAAAAAGAAATCTTGCATATCTGCAGGGACATTCATAGTCCTAAGTTCACGTATCAGTTTATCTTCATCCCATGATGCAAACTCCGATGTCTTATTATCAGCAATACGATACTGGCGTGCCTTTTCTTCATCCAAATCAGCGACTATACAAGGTACTTCCTTATATCCAAGATTTAATAGGGCAAAGTATCGTGTATGGCCGACAATGATTTCAAGATTCTTATCTACTACAAGCGGTTGGTTAAAGCCAAACTTCTTGATTGATTCCTCTACCGGTTTGATAGCCTTGCTATTGTTCCGGGCATTATTCCAATATGGAATGATTTTATCTATTGCAATATTCTGTATATCCATAATCATAACTCTGCTGAATCTGTGTGATGAATAATTTCTTTAATAGCTTTGCTGTATTCATAGTTCTTGAACATCTTAGCAAAGCCGGTGATGTGCTTAAGTTTTACAAATTCTAATGGTTCCATACCAAGCTTCTTACAAATGACTGCATCCGACTCTCCATTTTTAATCATGTTATAAATGATATTCGTCATGCCGTCAACAGAATGTTTACCACGTGCCCGGTTATGCCGGACCGTAGATGCCATACGGTCATTGATATCCTTATCAATAACCACAATGGGGAGACGACCACTATTCCGTCGGGCAATATCCTTGTACATACGTGCAATGAGATTACGGTGAAACCCGTCTACAATGATGTACTTTTGCTCTTCCTCACTCCAAATCGTAACAATAGGTTGTGTATATCCGTCTTCCCGAATGGAAGTATAAAGTAACTGCATTTCCTGCTTTGCCACAGCATTAGGATTATAGTTGTTTGCCTTTACCATTTCCATTGGAACCCAAAGAACACGATCCACCGGGTTCACTTTCTCCGGGGACAAAGAAAATAGAAGTTGCCTCACTTCATTGAAGAAGTTTATTTTATCTGGCGCTTCATCAAGCATCCGGGTGATTATTTCTTTTAGTTTTTCCATATTTATACTTTGATTTATGAACCAATAATCTGTTATTCAATTTTGTCTGTTCAAAGTCTTCGGTAATAATCCCACGAGCAAAAGCGCGGTAAATATCAAGACGGTCTACATCAGACCAATTTGTAACTTTAGTAATCACTGTCTTCAGGTTATTGGAGAAAATAATTTTATTCTTATCCTCGGCTACTATGTTATCAATGAGATACTGCAAATATTCCGGCCAATCCTTAAAACAGTTCGGATAATTACGTATCTCTTCAAAAGCATCCAACAGAAGATGATTTGTCGTACCAATATTGGGGATGCGGGTGTACATGGCATTATATGCCTTCGGGTCAATTTCCTGCAAGTAAGGGATATTCTGATTACTGTTCTCATGAATCAGAGAGGACACCCTGGCCGAACGTAACGGTTCTTTTGAGAAAATGTAATTGTAGGCCTTATTATATCTTAATCGATTGGAGAAGATATAATACCAGATATCGCGATAAGACCAATCATACAAAGGGTACATAACTACTCCATGACTACAACGCTTTCCGTATGTCATACCAGGAAGAGTTTCCTTGCCTGTTAATCCTGCACGACGGGCCGGAGATTCCTCAATACGGACACCACCCAAAGAAACATAATCTTCTCCCAAATGATGAAATGCAATAGCATTGAACATGTCTTTAAATCTATCAGCGCTATATACATTCTCTTTGAAAGCAATATCCTCTTTTTTACGCATCCACTCTTTCCCTGGCTCCCAAGGAATAAACCAATCACCACTGTTAGCATTCCATAATCTGAATGGTACTTGTACCCAAATAGGCTCTACTTCCGGCAAAGACATAACATAACGCATATACTCGACTGTATATGTGTACTCACATTCCTGGTCAAGAAACATAACCGGTATCTTTTGAATACCAAGTTCACGTGCCACTTCCAAAGTGATATGCAGCAAAGCGGTACTATCTTTGCCACCAGAAAAACAAACGCCCAGACGACCACCTATAGAAAATAGCTGCCTTATGCGTTCTTTCGCCGCTTCATACACATTTTGTTCTGAATATAATATCATATGTTAGTCACGATATAATAGTTACCAAATTCTTTTACTTCACAGTGAGGAAAGCTTTCTTCCAGCTCATCCCTCGAATGTTCATAATATTCCAATTCGCAACCGCTACGTTCATAAGTTACCGGATGATATGTTTCTTTATAGAACATAAGGAACAAGATCTTCCCCTTGGGGACATCCGTTAACGCTTCGATTTCAATGTAACTGGCCGAACCAAATAGAGCGACAATAGTATTAAATACCACAAACTTCAGGTTTAACATCTCAAACGGGATACACAAGTTATGGTATCCGGGATGCTTCTTTCTGAAAATTTCAAGCATCTTATTACTCGGATCGATACCGAAATATTCATCCGAAGATACTTTCAGAATATCAAGGAACAGTCCGGTACCACATCCCACATCAAGAATAATTCCGGGAACATCAAAAAGCATCGAGGCTATCTTACTGTTCTCCTCAATGCTGGCTTTGTCTTTAAACAGAGAATCGTAATCCTCTGCGATTGCATCATACTGATTTACTGCGTACATACTTTATTATTTTGATTTACAAAATAAAGATACCGAATAATCCATGAACGGACTATCCGGTATCAAAGAAGTTACTGACACGATTTGGCAGAAAATTTTGTCATGTCACCACATATCGCAATCTTCATTCTTATTCCCATATTTATGTTCCCAATAACTATTGAGACTGGAATATATAGTAACACAGATTATCAAAATCACTACAGTAAACCAAAACCAATCAAATCCCATATTCTACTTTATTACGTTCCACTCACTTTCCAGAATCACATGTTCACACTTATTACACCTATGCAGATAAGTCGAAAATGGAGCCGATGTATAATCTTCGACAGCGATTTCTATGCTGCCACATTCCGGGCATTCTATTTTCACTTCTTTGATACCAGGATAATCCCAGAAAGAAAGTTTTCCTTTCACGTTTTCGATAGGTTTAGCATAGAGAATAGGGTTAGCCAACACCCAGTTATAAACTCCTTTTTCCGCCCAAATAGAAGGATGATTCTGTACACAATCCACTATCTCAACGCTGCCGATGATTTCACCGAACACCCATTTGCCGGAAGTACTTTTCTCCGAAATCAGAGAGAAAGCTTGTTCCATCTGCTCATCGGTCAGATTTATCTCAAATTTCTTTCCATGACAACCACTTGAATGAATCAATACCCTTTGCCTAATATATTTATCAGGGCACGGCCAAGTGCGGTTCTCAATGTCTTTGATACCGTGGACTATCAAAGAAGCCCACGACTGTTTTATGGTTATTGCTTTCATATTATTCCTTTTTATTATTATATTTGCGCCAAGTAACTAAATGGTACGCGTTAGCGTTAAAGGTTCAAATCCTTGTTACACTTTAATTATTGTTTAATTTTAAACAAATACAATTATGAAAATAATACCGACATTTTGTTGTCGGCTAATTTCAAAACGTATTTCAAAAATTTTCAGAAAATCTCAGAATAAAAAGCCGACAATAGTTAAAGAAAAAATAGGCTTTAAACTCAATTTGGGAATTATCTCATTTAGGCTATGCCGAAAGGAAAGCCTTGTTGAATTTGCAACTCAACTGAATTTGGGGATTTTCCAATTTGAGTGGAGTAGAGAATGGAGTAGTTTAAATGGAAAGAATGCCACTCATTGTGGAGGTGCAGGTTCGATACCTGCTCTCCATTCTTTTTTATCCTACATTTATCAAGTCAAACAATGTGGGCGCACTCATTTCCATCTCCGCTTCATACAGATATGAGAGACTGTCCTTCCAATAGTCGTAATTCAGTTCGGTGGATAATCCTTTACGCCCTAACCTGATGGCACAATAGGGAACCGTACCTATACCACCGAACGGGTCGAATACCAGTTCACCCTTATTCGAATACCGCTCAATCAGCCTTTCGACAATATCCAGCTGAAGTGGGCAAATGTGGTTCTGCCGTTTCTTCTGCGACTGTCTCGTATTGAGTGTGCGCATCCGGGTTACATCATCCCATATCCAGGGCTTCTTGCTTACCGGGTCAACGGCCATGAAGGTTTTAGGCAGCTTTCCGTAGGCTTCCAATTCCTCAGCGAATGATACATGTTCCTCGTAGTTATATATATGCTCGCATTCATAATTTCTGAACAAATGGCGTATTTTATCAATACCGGCACCTTTCATATCCTCGTAACTCAACAGAGAGTTACCAGATGATTTCCAACTTGCATGAGCGTCTATCTGCCAACGGGCCAATGAATATTCACTCTTGTTCTTTGTTACCGGCAAATCAGCGTATGCACGTGAGGTGTCAGAAGGCAACTTGCGGAAAAGAAGGACATATTCCGGGCATCCGATACCCATCTTTGAACCGTCCTTACACATCTCGGTGTAACCAAGACGGTAAGTCTGGTTATTCTCCCTTACTACATCCGTATCCACTGTAATACGCCCCATGTAGCGGAACCCATGTTTCATGTAGTGGAACACTGTCATTTCGCTGAACGGGTCAATGGTAGGCATACCGTCACCCGTGGCGTTACCGAACAGTACGCGGTCTTTCACATGGATGCAAGCCAACCGGCCAGGCTTCAATATGCGCATCAATTCAGGAGTAAGGTAATCCATCTGCTCGAAGAACTTGCTATTGTCCTCATTATGCCCGAAGTCATTATAGGTAGGCGTGTACTCGTAGTGGTTGGAGAACGGAATGCTCGTTACAATCAAGTCCACTGAATTGTCTTCCATTTTTGAGCATTCAAGAACATTGTCGTTATTGATAGCCTTCCACAGCTTACCGGCCTTTTCTTCACGGCTGGCAAACATCCACCGCATCATCTTTTCCTCTGCCTGCAAACCGAACAAACCGTTCTCGCGGACTATATCGGTCATCTTAGCTACCATCTCCCGGTGTTGCGTCCATTTCTGCATGAAAGACTTGAATATCTCGCCCTCGCTTTCAGCATAGACCAGATAGAGGTCAACAGGATGCTGTTGCATAAACCGGTAGATACGGGCTATCGCTTGGAACTTGTCATTAAAACGGTAGTCAATAAACATAATAGCCTTGTGACAGTGATACTGGAAATTAAGACCTTCACCAAGCATCTCCGGTTTAGCGGCCAGATACTTCAACCGCCCATCCTTGAAATCCGCTATTACTCTGTCTGCTTCCTCATCATCCTGCGAGCCATATACAGCCTTGCAACCGGGTATGGCGTCACACAAAGACTTCCGCTCATTCTCCAGATCATGCCATAAAAGAAAATGATCATCCTTGTTTTCCGGTCGGTTGATTATCTCTACTATACGAGCTATCTTTTCAGCCATGTTGTCCCGGCGCTCTTTCGCTGCATCAGCAAGACTGAGAGCTGCCTCACGAAACATTTTCACTTGTCCATCACGATTAGTACCAGCAGTGGAGTTGTCCACACTAACCACTTCTTCGTGTACACGTAGTTCAGGTAGTTCATATCCGGTATCGGGGTAACCGAGGTCGGATGGCTTAGTGAGGAATAACGCCCATGTACTTACCCATAGCCAGAACTCTTTTTCCTTGTGAGGATAAAGGGTAAGGTTATTCGCCTTCGTGCTGTCACGCTGAAAGAAACGGGTAAGCGCCTGCCCTGTATCCATCACGCCGAGATAACCGGCATAATGTATCAGCTCCTTATACCTGTTGGGCGATGGCGTAGCAGTGGCAACAAACCGATACGGAACTTCTGCAAACAGAGGAAGAAACTCCTGATAGGTCTTGGTACCGAAACCACGCAGTACGCTCGCTTCATCCAATGATGTTACAGTGAAATAGGAAGGTTCTATTCTCACCCCATCTTCACCGTCACGCACACGCTCGTAATTTGTAACCATAATGTCAGTCGGGCATATCATCACATCAGCCATAGTTCTGACATAAGTAACTTTCATATGCAGATGTTGTTCCGCTTGTGTAAGGAACTCGACCACTACACGCTTGGGACAAACTATCAGTCCTTTGCCGCCTTTGTGTTTCAGGACTACCCGAAGTATCTCCAACTGGGTTACGGTCTTTTGCATACCAAAGCTGGAAAATATTGCCCGGCAACCGCCGGATATCGCCCAACGAACAGTATCTTTCACGTGAGGATAAAGAAAAGGTGTCAGTTCCTCTGCCGACACCTCAAATCCTGATTGATGACTGATGGCCATCTTGTCTTTCAGAAACTCGATATAATCTTTCATTGTACTATCTATTCTATTGTCTCATAAGTAAAGTATATCACATCACAGGGGTACTCAGCATACAACCGCTTTCTCTCAGTCTCGATGTCGTTTGTTTCAATGACTACTTTCTCACACCGACGATTATCGCCGGTGATGTATTCTATTTTTCGGATGATATGTTTCATGCTGATAATTTATTACGGATTAGACCAATATTCTTTTTAACAAGCCCTATGATACGCTCATGGTATTCTGTATTCTGGTTACATGCACCACGCGATTGAACTACTTCAAGAGTTTTTAGGGACAGTTCTATTGTCTCGATACGTTTTTCCCCGATGCGGGCCGAAAGGATAAGGCAATCATTACGCTTGTAATACTCATTCGTATATACGCAATGGTGCATTGCTTTCCCCTCTTGATAGAACTGGGTTATACTTTCCAATGGACGGATAGTTATACTTCCGTCCGTTATCTCCAAACCGAAGAACTTCTCCATTCTCTTGTAGAACTGAATAATACTTTCCCTACGTTCTTTTTCAAGACGGATTGCCGCCATCCTTTCCCTATCTCTGCGAAGCTTTGCTTCAATGCTCCTTTTCTTATTCATCAGCAAATCATGCTCGACTTTCAGATTCTTGGGACATATATATTTGGCGTTACGTACGTCTTTCTTGAAATAGAGCAGCAGGTCAATGTAATCATTCCACATACTGGCATCCTTGATGATGTAGTGATTACGGTTACAGATATTGAAAGATGGCTTGTACCGAAGCTGATAATACCCTTCCTTAGCCATGTGTTTAAGCATTGCCATCTGCTTTGTTTTCAAACAGAGTTCGGCATCATTGTTACCGGTTAAGAGCGATCGTATAAGCCTCGACGGATTGACATCAGGAAAATTCCGGCCTATACCACGTTTCTTCAACTCCGGAAGAACCTCTATCTTACGATATAACCATCCATGTATAGAATACACATCACCATAACTGTAATAACCACTACCGTATTCGTTCTTTATACTCAAAGGCCTACCATACAACCATCCATTGCCACCCATATTCATAGGTCTGGCGATAATGGTACGTTTGCCATTAACTGTAATCCATTCCTGAACAGTCTCAAAAAAACTGTAATAAGGATTTGATGTCAAATGCTCACGAAAACCACTTTTGCAAGAATACTTGCAGCACAGGATATGGCGTATCACTTGGAAGTTACCTACAACCTGTAGTATATCCATGTAGATTTCCTCTTCATTCTGGCATTTCCGACTTACCTTTACGTCCAGCTTGTGGTGACAATAAGGGCATTCGGTCTTATCACCCAAAAGGATAATGCTCAATTCGCTATTATCGGTGTTTATCCATATTTTCCCACATTCCGAACACCAAAGTTCATCCTTGCATTTATGTGCCGTATGAGCAAACAGATGTTCTTTGGCCCACTCTTTGGGAGAATCAGATATTTCACCCAATTTTGCACTCAGCTCGGCAACTTCCTTTTGTAATTTAGTACGCGGTCTCATGGCTTAGAACAATGACATCTGTTGAACTTCCATTGCCTCTTTCTTTCCTCGTAACGGCTTTTTCTTGAGCAAAACATATTGCTCTTCGGTAAGACGTTTAATCGCTTCCTCACGAGCTTTCTTTTTATCTTCCTCGGTCAGCTTAACCGATTGGGATGAAGCGGAAGCTACAGCTCTTGCGGCGGCAGGTAGTTTGTTGACTTTGATGTCGTCCTCATCGTAATAGTGTACGGCCAGACCAAATACTTCAGTGTCGGACATAGCGACGGCATTTCCGCGCTTTCTGGCTTCACCCATGATGTAAGAACAACACTCGTCCAGATTCTTGTTTTCTTTTGCGTAGGACTTAGCGAACAGTTCGTCAGTCCCGGCACGTTCATCAAGATAACTCTTGATAGCTTCTTTGAAAGTTTTGTTTTCCATAATTGCGTTACAAATAAGTTCTTAAACAATAGTCCGCTATCCAGTAGCAGACAAAATAAAAAGCGGCATACGCTGTCAGAATTGACAGAATAGTCGCTATCAGTTTTATGTCTTTCATCTTAATTTGAGTTTTGCCCGTAAGTCGTCGGGTGGTTGGTGATTCCGTTCCACAGGTACTTGCCGCTGCTCCTGCGCCTGGTTATTACGTTTCCGGATGATTATATCCAACTCATCCGACCGCTCTTTGAGGAACTTACGGAAAGCCTCGCCAATGGTTATCGTGTCGAAATAGCCGTAGAATTTACCGTATCTGCCCAACTTGAATCGGGCGACAAATAGAATGAATTCGGTCAACTTGATGTAGTGATACTGCCTTACAAACAGGTTTGAGAACTCGTTCAAAGCATTTTCATCGGCACTCTCTTTCGTGGCAGAGGCAAAATCAATAGTCAGTAGCTGCGTCTTTGCCCACAAAACCGAGGAGCCGTCACCGTACATCTGTTCAAGGTCTGACAACGTGGGAGACTTCTCGCTGTATGCTTTATCAAGGTCGGCAAGAAGTATCGGCTGGAGCGATGTCGAATATGCGGCAGAGGCTTGGCTAAAGGTCGGGTATCTCTGCTTGATGGCCGACAACATCACATCCCTGCTCGATGGCCGCGTACTCCGCAATGAGGTTTCTTGCCTTTGCTGCCTTATCAGCATCCCGACCGTTTTGTCCTTGGGTTTCTGTTTTTCCATTGCCTTGCTGTTTTTTTTCGATTATCCAAAGATTGGCCCGGCTGTCCCAACGTTCAACCTTGGCACCTGTAGCCGTTTTCCAACCAAGCCCGGAGAAATGATTGTAGAAAATATCCGCTTGCAATTCCCAGTCAGGAAGTTTGCCCCGAAAATACTCTTTCACTTCTTCGACGGTCGGTGGTATAAACTCTACTTTGGTTTTAAGCAGCTTCTTTTTCGGTGGTGGCTCCGGTGGGAATAACTCGCCAGAGTTATTTTCCCCCATAGGTTTCTGTTTATGTTTCTGTTTATATAAAGGGTTACCATTTACGTTACCGTTTATGTTACCATTTACGTTACCACTTTCGTTACCATTTTTGTTACCGTCAGAAACATAAAGTATCTGATAAAAAGCTCCGTTTGCCCGTTTATTCCCTTCTTTGAAAGAAATCAATCCTTTTTGCTGGAGTTTGTTGCGCAGGTCACAAATTGTTTTGCGAGAGATGCCGAGTTCAAGCTCCACATTCCTCGACGGCAATTCGAACGGATTAGTCCAGTTTCTCGAGTTACATTCTTTCAGCAAATAGAAATAAAAATCTGCCTCGTAACTTGTCATCGGTCTAATACGCCTCACAGTCCAAAAGTTATTGACTAATTCAATATAATTCATCGTAGATAGGAATTAACCTCGTTCATAAAATCTTGAAGAGAACGGCAGATAACGTATTTATTTCGATACTTTTCCGCTTCTCTCTGCCATTCAATTTGTTCCTCTCTCTGTTTCCCCATCGGAGTTTTCATTTCTATACAGAGAGACGCAAAACCTTTCTTAGGGACAAGAAGTATCAAATCGGCAACGCCGCGTAAAACACCTTCGTATTTCATTTGCGCACCGGTACGGGCATCGCGTTTCCCACCGTTAGGAACAGCGAACAGCATGCGACTCAAAAACGGATATTGATGCCGGAACCAAGTCAGGCAGCTATGCTGTATCTGGCTTTCTGATTGTGGTGTAGTTTGTTTCTTTCTCATAATCTACCTTTGAATAAGTCCATAGCCATATCTACTACATTCTCCTTTACTACATCATCAGTTCCGGTAACTCCGTTAGCTATACCCTTCTTCCGCTGAATGACATCATACATATATTCATCAATGGTATTTTTACCAAGGAAGTAGTAACAGTTAACGTTATTTTTCTGTCCGTTACGATGTGCCCGGTCTTCAGCCTGTTCGCAATCGCTGAACGTCCATGGGAACTCAATAAAGGCCACACGACTGGAAGCGGTCAAAGTAAGCCCCGTACCACCCGATTTGTAGTTCAGAATGATAAGTGTACAATCCGGATTGTTTTGAAAAGCATCTACAGCCATCTGTTTCCGGGTAGCATTATCTTCACCAGTAACCGTTACTGCTTTGGGAAACATCTTTTTCAGTTCCATTACTACCTCTTTCAGATAAGCAAATACTATCAGTTTCTCTCCCCCATCGATAACGTCATGGATAAATTCGGCAGCCGCCTTGATTTTTCCACGAGCGGAAATAGCTTTCAATATACCCATCCTTACCATTACCTCGCCGCGCATGGACTTGGCAATCTTCTCGTCGTCCGCATTCTTATAAACACGCAGATATTGAATAAGGTCGCTTTCTGCTTTCTCATATTCCAACCGCGTAGTGATATCCATCTCGATATACTGGCGTGTCTTATCCGGAAGTTGGGTCAACACCTTTGCCTTCTCCCGTCGGAAAAAGCAGGTATTCCAAAGGCGCCAGTTTAATTCTTTCAGATTAGATGCTTTCTTCGGTCCGTTACAAAAGCGCTCGGTAAATGTCTTATACCCACCGAAATCTTCCAAACGTCCCATTATCTTAAGTTGTTGTATAAGGTCAGTATTATCATTCACTACCGGAGTTCCTGTCAACTCAAGAATGAAATCCTTACCTTTGCAGATGCCCTCAACAAACTTACTTTGCTGGGTCTTAGTAGACTTACATTTATGAGACTCATCAATAATGACCGATTTGAAAAGCGTTATGCGAGGATCAAAAATGATTGACTTCAGCGTAAACCGCGTATCATTCTTCACATCCAATACGAAGAACTTTTTCAGCGACTCATAATTAGTGATGAAAATATCACAGCACTTGGTTTCAATGAAGCGTTGCCACGTATTTTTATTCTTATCATCAAGTATAAGAGCCTGTTTCCCGGCAAACTTCTTGAACTCACGTTGCCAGTTTATTTTCAATGCAGCCGGACATACTACAAGACATGGATAAGATTGCGCTATTGTTACCGTACCTATCGCCTGTAATGTCTTACCAAGTCCCGGCTGGTCACCGAAGATGCACCGTTTATGTTCTAATGCATAAGCGATACCCTCTTTCTGATAATCGTATGGTTCAAGAAGTAACCCATGAGGTACGGCCAGTTGCGGCATTGGAGCAATCTCAAAACTTATATCAGCTTTTCTTTGCTCCAACCGCTGTACTGATCCGCAATAACCATATTGCACCGCCCAATTCGCCATGGTGTTGACATACCATTCATCGGCAAGGTCCACCCACCAGGCTTTTTCATTAAAGAGGTAAGCTCTCTTTGCATTGGCCTTGACTGACGGAATGTTCTTCACACATTTTATCAGCATCGGATGATACATGAATTTAAGTTTGAAGCCGTCTGGATATTTGGTGATACAAAAAGGTGCTGCCATAATTAAGCTGCCGTTTCTTTGACTTTCTTAGTACGTGAATGACGTGGTTTCACTTTCTTACCGTCCACAATCAAAGTAGTACCGGTCTGTTCCGCCACTTGTTTAAGGAACTCGTTAGCTTCCTCCTCAAAAGTAGCGTCCCCCACTGGGTCAGCCCCTATATCAGTCGGGGTACTTTCATCAAATGGAAGTTCCTGCTGAACTACTGCCCATTTCTTTGCGGTCAGATACTGTTCTACTTCATAATTACAAGCATCAATAGCTTGCTGCAACTCAAAGGCGTGTTCGTATTCCTCGTTCTCATTGTTGAACATGGTAAACGGTGCAATGAGATTGAGCACCTTTTTACTTTTTAGGAAACGTTTACCGACTAAAGTAATCCCGATATTATCATCGGAACCACCAATTGTATAACCGGTAACCTCAAATGTTGAAAAGATTTCTTCCGGCAATTCATCTATGGAATCTTTGCCGTCAGCTTCCTTTTGTTCGCAGAGGAAAGCAAGGTGAGGGATAAGTTCATCAAATGCAGCACGTAAATCCTTATGGATAAGATTCTTTCCCTCAACGGTTACATTATCCTCATTCTCGTTCTTAAAAGTGGCAACAAGCGTGTTGTCTTTCGTTATTTTTGCTTTTGTGATATTCATTTTTATCTCCTGTCTTGATATTCGTTGATAAATTCGTTATAGTAACGGTCAGCCGGAAGAGGGAGTGTTATTCCCAGTTCGGCAGCGGCATCAGCCTGGACTTTATTCAAAAAGTCTGTCATCTGCACTGTATTGAGTTTCGATGTGCTTCCGGCAACAACCGTTTCTTTGCCTTTGATATAGGAAGTTCTCCTCAGAAATAGGTTGCAGTAGTAATCGTGTATATCCTGCTTATCCGTTCCGGTTTCCTGCTCGATGCAAGTGAACCAAAGCCACATGAGCGCATTTTGCGATAGTGTACGAGGCTCTGTGAACCGTTCGATTTTTACACGATACCGACCATTACGAAGCTGGGAACACATGAAATCAAAGGATTTGCTTATGTGTACTTCGCCGTTAACCTTTTCAAGAATTGCTTCCTGTGCCATTACTCTAACCCAAATATTTTCTTATCCGTAATAAACTCCCGATTTACTTCCAGAAATTCTATGAAATGCTCACAATGAGCGGTCAACAGTTTAACCGTCTGTTCATGGTTATAGGTGTAGTATTCCGGATATTGCGTTCCACTGATTAGCGGTGTACGACTCGTACCGCCCTTCAACTGATAAGCAGTGTACTCAAAAGCTTTCACACTCTCCATTTGACCGGAAGCAATCAGGCAGTAAGGATATACATGCCGCTGCCAGCCATGTTCATACTTGCCGAAATCATATTTGGATGTTGATTTGATGTCATAGACAGTATCTCGGAGAAGTTCGTCTATAAACCCGTAAAGTTCCACATCACCGTAACGGGTGGAGATAATGGCAGAGACAAAGACCTGAGACAATGCACCGGCAAAATATCTCGACTGCTCGATACACCATGCTCGGTCAAACAAGAAATGACGGGCAGGCGCTATATCCGTAGCCGGAAAATCAACTTGGATAATGTTGGTTTCTTCATCACCGATAATGGTATATGGTTCTCGTTCATTTGGAATATGCTTTTCCCTATGGATATAACAGTCTATAATAGCATTGAATGCCGTTCCTTTATCAGCCGCTTCACTCTCAAATGGAACGCGGTTTATCGCATCAAGCAGACTTTGCTTGAGCTCCGCCTCAATCTCTTCGGGGCTTTTCTTGTATTCCCCCGTTTCATTGTCGACATTCCAAAAACTTTCAACCTGTTCATCCGCCCGCAGATACTGCTCGAACTTATCGAGCAGCGACGGGTAAAATCTATACTTAGGCGGCTGGTTCATACTTCTTGCTGAGTTTATTAAATTTCAACCCGAGTTGCTTACATTTCTCATTAAGCATCATACCGGCCCGTACCTTGCTGTCAAAGATATGGTTCATACCCGCAATCGCTTCCCGTACCTCATTAGCCGACTGCATATCAGTCACCTGCTCCACCATATCACGAATAACTTCAAGAAGCTTATCATATTCGGAAGACAACTCAGTTTGCTTTGTTTGATATTCCTTGTAAGTATTAATGATGTTCGTCATAAAATCATTCTTTCCCGTAACAGTACCAGACGCATCAATGATAACAGGTATCTTTATACGTGAAGAGAGATTACAAGTATTCTTACCATAGAACTTCTCGCATGGGTCAAAGGAAATTGTTCTATCCTTGCCAATGGCTTCCATGTAGCCGACTAAATCCAGTTCCTTAATCAAGTCGCCGGCAGATGAACCGCCAATCTCCGGGCGTATCTGTTTTTCATCACCGACTTTCTCTTCCCGTTCATGAGCAACGAAGATAACAGACTTACCCATGAGGGTAACTTGATTTACAAAGCTGATGAACATATTCTTTCGTACCCCATAGCCCTGCAAGGAAAGAGTACCGTCAGCCTTCTTCATTTTCGGATTGGCTGCCATGATAGCCTTATCCATGAAAGAGAGCATCTTTCCGGCAGTGTCAATCACAATTGTGTCGAACTCCTGGATTTCCTCGGAAGCAAGTACTTGGTTCGTCTCGTCCCAGCTTGTTATCTGAACAGTGGGTACGCGATGAGCCGCATTGACGCGATGAATACCACCGTCATAATCAAACAGCACAGGGTTCGGGGCTGATAATGCCAATGTCGTTTTTCCCATACCCGGTTGTCCGTAAATCAGTGCTGACAATGTAGTCTTAACAGTCAGCTCGTTAGGTTTCTTGATCAAACTCATAATGATAAAATTTATGTGGTTAATAAAAAATGTCGTGGAAGTTGACGGACTCGAACCGTCAGTCTCCTCGAATGAGGTGTGTTAGCCATTACACCGAACTCCCGAATAAAAAAGGTGTACTATCTTCACAGACAGAACACCTCAGCACAACCAAATAAAAATACTAAACTATATCTGCCCTCGCTTGGGCATTGCTCCCGGATAGGCGGTCAAACCACACCAGGAAGGGTAGTTAACAAGATAGCTTAAAGCATAAAACTCAAATAGGGGCATTCTCCCTACGACGTCCTTTTCGTCGGCATTATTGGTTAAACATAAAAAAGCTTGTAGGTAATGTGGGACTTGAACACCACGACCTGTACATGAATGAAACCTTTAAATAATACCATGACAAATTACCAACATTAAATAATCATGTACCGCTCTACCTGACTGAGCTAATTACCCGTTTCTGCCTGCTATATCTTCACAGACCATGCAGACAGCAATCTAACTAAATAAGTTTTGTGTAATGCACTTCCTCCGCTGAGGTTCATATCTTTATTATCTTCTTTAATACTTTGTGATAGAACCAAACAGAATACACTATACCAAAAAGATTAACAGTATAGTTCCGGTCCCCTGTTACCGGATCAACATCATTGAACATTGCCAAACAAGGCAAAGCCAATATATTAAGCAATAGCACGTTGAGAATTATTCTTTTCATGGTTTCTTCCTTTTCTTACTTTTGCAAAACTCAATACATCTGAAGCATTGTAATAACTTCTCCCATTAGGTTTGTACTCAACTCTCACTCTTCGAGAACTTACCAAAGTTTTCAATCTCCCCGGGCCACCTACTATTCTTTCTGATTCCCTCTTAGGAAATGTACGCTTATCCATGATGGTAAGTATATCTGCCAACCTTGCCTCCGCTGTCCCATCAATCAACATAGAACTGCGTAAATCACCGTTTACCTCATATATCATGCTGCCAAAAAATTAAAATTATTATTACTCCGTCCCCCTACTCTTATATAGCGCATTGTAGTCCGCACTCGTGAGGGCGTTTTCATTCTCCGCATATCAATATCATTACAAGTTATTTGCATTACTATGAAAAGAATGGAGAATAAAAACTCAAGTCCATGCTTCCGTAACTCATTCAAATCGAAATTGCGTTTCAGCCTGTCGCAAATCATATACAGAAGCAATTCAGTATCTTTGGATATGCCTAACTTTCGATAGATAGTCCGCTTCTGTGTCTTGATAGTCCAAACAGACTTGCTCAGATTGTCGGCCACTTCTTTGTCAGCAAGTCCCTTGCAATACTCATTTGCAACAAGCATTTCCGCCGGAGAAAGGGAAACCATCACGCAACCCTTTCTACATCAAAAAGACCTTTTTTCTTATCAATGTCTCCTACTTTCCAATCTGCATCTTCTACGCAAAGTTCCAATCTCAATCGGGGAATCAATGTACCTTTGATAGAATTGTAAGCTTTCACCGGGAAAGTAAGAATATCTCCTACTTCCATATCTCTCAAAGCCGGCGTGTAGTTTTCTGTGATTATTTTCTTTTTCATTGCTATAAAATTTTAATGATTAATATTTGAGTTCTCCCGAACCAATTCGATTGGTAGCATCACGCTTTATTCGGGAGATTTACTTAACTTTGAAGTGTCAAATCAAAAAATTAAGTAAATATGAGTTGGGAAAGAAATCTAATTAGGTTATATATGCGTTCTCTGGATGAACAAACCGAATGGGTATTCAAAATACAAACAACGCTTTTAATGGTAGCCTCAACCACCTTTGCGGTAATCATTTCTTTAAGCAGTCCTTCAGAGGACAGTCTTTGCAACAAGGTTCTCCTTGTGACTGCAATATGCGTAAATGCACTCTGTATCCTTTTCTCTGGAATATCTCTATACGAGAATAGAGTGTTGAGCAATCAAGCTGTGCGCACCTATCGGGAATACCTAAGAAAATATCATAACGGGGAATTACCGCACGGTCAAGCTTACGTATATGAAAGCATACCAAGAAGAAGGATTTTCGTATTTTGCGAAAAAGGCTCGTATGTTTCATTCCTGCTGTTTATCATCGCATTGGTTGCATATACTATTGTAAGGAGTTTCTGTTAATTATTCCTCATGTTACGAAGTATCTTTTTAAAAACCCTCCAACAAAAGTATAGTACAAAGGGAAACAGTACCATTTGAACGATAGTCTGTATCACATAATTCACAGACAAGGCATCAATTGCATACTCAATTGGTGAATCCTTAATGTAATCTATTATTTCATTCATTTTCTCTCTATTTTTAATTAATATTCGTGCCCCGATAAACTCTCTCAGTTCTTCCCACCGGAGTTATCAGCTACTATACTTCACTGCATAACCGTTCGGGGCATGTCGACTTCTTTATTTTACCCCACCACAATCAAGGACAAGTCTACTATCTGTTTACATGGGTATGCTTCGGAGTTCCTGTACCTTTCTCAGTACGAACTGCGGCAGATTTCACCGGGACTGCACCCGTAACCCTACTCAAGTCTGCTTCTGCTGTCACCAGTTCCAAGTCTTTCGGGGTGTGTTGTTGCGGAGTATCGCCTCTCCTGCCCGAATGTCGAGCTCATATCAGTTCTCTATCTCCCATCAAAGGGTAGGCTCAAAGACCGGATAGAGAAATTCGGCGTAACGCATCACCGAATAGGGAAAGCTGCCCGGTGAAGGGTAAAGTGTTCGTTTGCCATTACGAACCCTCGCGGCTTTTGTCACCGGTATAGCACTGACCTTTTCTGCAGCTTTGTTTATATTATCTCCAAGAGCTATCGTAACTTCTTAGAGTAGGATTCAAATCAATCATAGCCTGCCTGAAATTATTAGCCGGCTTCGGGTAATCTTGATACTTAGGAGCAATCTGTGCTTTACATTCATCCATTTTCAGATGAGCGTCACACCAAGCCGTTTTTAAGGCGCTTGAAAGAGAGTAATTGTAATTACGCACATATACATAAGCTCTCTGCATAATTGCTCTTCTGTTATACTTGCCATTCTTTACCAATTCATAATCTCTTTTTTTCATTGTCTTACTCCTTTTTAGGTATGTAAATAATTTGGTAATCTCACTCAAACTTCGCATCTTTGCTGTTGAAGTCGTTGTTGATGTTGCAAAGATACTAACAGTTAGTATAAATACAAACTTTCACCAGTTAAAAGTTAGTTTATTTACAACATTTAACTAACTGTTAGTATATTCAAATATGGAAGCTTGGGAAAGAGTTGAATTAATTATTGAAAAAGAAGGCTTGAATAAGAATTCATTCAGTAAAGCTATTGGTATATCTAATAATGTAACTATCACCCGCATTATTAATGAGCATCGTACACCTTCACGTGCAACATGTGAAAAGATAGTTAGTGCATTTCCTATATATAATTTAGAATGGCTACTAACCGGCGAAGGGGATATGCTTACCGATACCCAATCCCAAACATTCCACTCCAACGCCCGTCAAGTAGATGACCTAAGCTATATGAATGTGCCTGTTATACACATCAAAGCACAATGCGGTTATCTTGCCGGATACGGAGATGCTGAATACATAAATACCCTACCGACAATGCCGGTTATTGTAGACCAAACTTATCACGGAAAATACCGCATATTTGAGGCAGAAGGCGATAGTATGGATGATGGCAGCCGTAATTCTATCTGCGACGGGGACAAGTTACTTTGTAGGGAAGTAAGACGTGATTTATGGCTCCCTAAACTTCATATCAACGACTGGTATTTCGTCATTGTACATCGAACAAAAGGAATATCCATTAAGCAAATCACTGCGCAAGATGATTACGGAAATATCACTTGCCATTCACTCAACGAATTATTTAACGACTACACTGTCAATCTTGACGATGTAGTAGAGATATACAATGTCATTAAAGTTGTTGAACGCAGTATGAGGTTATAATATGGGTGTAATAGATTTCTTTCGTAAAAAATCAAAAGATTCTTCTAAGGACAGCAAGAGCACTACAACTTTGCCTACTGATGAACAAATAAGAGCCACTGCAACTATTGGGTTTAAATCAGACTGGCTTTTTAATGCTAATAATAAAAATATATTCTTTATGGCATTTGAATGGATTGAAACCGGAGAATACACAAAAATACTACGTTTCAATTCTTTACGCTCTAAAAAAATTAATTATGCACCTACGATAAAAGTATATTGTGACACAGATTTTTTCTTTTATGATGGTAATTGGACATCTATCCAAATATCACTAAAATGCTTTTCATTAGGAGTTGTAGAAATTCCATACCCATCAAAATGTATGGTTAAAATAATAGCACCATTCACGAGATTTGACATAAATAATCCTAATGCGGAACCAACACAAGTTGAAGATTACTCAAACATATTAGAAATTGATTTCAGCCCGGAAGCCATACAGAGAGGAGAGAATATGCATAAAGAGATTCTTTTAAAAGAGAAGGAAGAACGAGAAAGGGAAGAAATTGAAGCTATAAAGGCTAAAATAAGAGAAAAAAGCAGAAGGAAAGAATTAGAAAAACGTGCTATTCAGGAAATGATGGACGAAAATTATTCCAAAAATGAATAAATGCCAATATTATGAAGAAGATTATTTTTGCACTTATTATGTTGACATCTCTGCAATCATGTTATACAATATATCATGAAGCATCATACGTCATAGACTTTAGAGAGTATGTAAATAATGGTTTTATGATAAGTCCTACCGATACAGGTTTTGATTACACACCAATTGCACAATTAGAGGTTAATTATTATTTGGGACAGAAAGTGATAGACGGTGATACCAAAGACCTTAAAAAAGGTAGCGATGGTAACTATTTTCCTACATCCAAACGGCTTATGGATAAAGTTGTAGACAAAGCAAAATCTTTAGGTGGAGACGGAATTGTATGCTTTAATATCAAATACTATCCTCCAACAAAATCATCACAAGCATATTATCAAGCCACAGGTGTAGCGGTAAAAGTCAAAAAATAATATGAATCTGAATATTTCACTTTGTGCATCCGCTTGTACAGGAGCCAAGCATTGTTCCCTTACCCCCACCTGTAAAGGCTGGGGGTGCCGGTTTCTCGCCACTCCCATAGAGCAACTGCCGACCACTGACAGAGAGAAAGCAAAATTATTTTCCAAAGTGTATAGGGAAGCAAAAAGTAAGGGCGTTCTTGAATGCCCACATTACCGCTCTTTATTCATTGATGAAGTGCTCGAAAATATAAATAAAAGTAACGTAACATTACAAAATATGAACTAATTTTTCTCATTTATTGTCGGACATCTATTTCAGCCAACTTGCAAAGAAGTGATGCACAGATTACAACTGCATTTCCAATACTATAAGTCTAGTTTAGTTTTTGTGTAAAGCACTTCCTCCGTAAGCGAACGTTGGAAGTGCTTTTACATTATGGTATATCCTTTTATAAACCGCAAAACGTTTTGTGATGCTTTTCCAAATCACTTTGTGAGTATTTTACACCTGTTAACACAAAACGAATTGCGATTTTTTATTCATTTTCCAACACTATTGAAAGGGTTCTCAAAGAGTATTTAAAAAGACCTCAAATCATATAAAGTCACTATCTTTGTATATCTTTAGGAGACTATTATGTTCGTTTGTCATAGCTTGAATAACGTTCCATTTGGGGAATTCTTCTTATATATCCCATTTGAATATTATCCAAACAACGATTTAACGTTCGTATCATAGCCGGAAGTATATCGTATATAATCCGCAAATCCACCCGTTCGTCTTTTCAAAACGAAATGTTCGGCTTTGGAGAGGAGTTCCCCAAACGAAGCGTTCTATTTTTGAAAAAATACAAATGCCATTCAAACAGCTTTCCAAGAGCCTTTGAATGGCATTTACATTTAAACATTCAGTTCAAACCTTATCCCGTCATCTCCTTCTATCAACCTGCGGGTGCCTTTTATGTTGTTTTCGTAAATGTGGACGTTGCCCAGATTCAACGTAATAGACCTCAAAGGAATGTCTATTTGCTTCCCTATCAAATACAAATGATAAATGTCTGCTGGAAGCCCCAGGTTTGCATCAGAACTGCGTTGGTAAGCGGATAAAACCAGTTCCCCTTCGTCTATCTGGAACTGGATAAGGCTCAGGCAAGGAGCCTGGTTACTTTCCGCTTCCGTCTCACCCAAAAACAGCACGTAGTTCTTGCTGTTGCGCTTCTCCCTGTTTATCCGGGCTATCAGTTTGGGTAGCTTCTCAAAATAGGTCGGGTAACTGTTTATCAGGATAGCCCCGCAATAATCCCACCAGTTTATCCCGACATCCCGGTATTTCTCCACGTTCCTTTCTCCCTGCATGAATAACGTCAGTTCGTTTTTCAGCTTCTTCCGGGCGATATTATGTCCCTCGAAGATATCCAGCAAATCGGAAGGCGTAAGGTTCAACTGTTCGTTCAAAAGGTATCTGATGCAGCCTTTTTTGTTGTACTGCACCTTGCCGCTTTCGAGAATCTTCCTCAAAATACGGTGGTATTTATTCTGTCTTTCCATGTGCTCAAAGATTGTTAAAACGCTATTCAAACGGTAATAAAAGACGATTCAGAATTTGTCTATCCGGCTAAAAATGATTACATTTGCAATGTAGTTAAGCGGTCGTCTTGTATAGCATTATGTCTGTATAAGATGAGTTATAATTTATGTGTGCGTTAAATTCCACCTTGGTAGCACCGGCAAAAGAATTACCCAGTGATTGGTTGTCTCCCATCCATTGGCATAATTCTATGATGGACGATTTGTCGGAAGTGAAATAAACAAACTTCGTACCTTGCAGCACTTTCAACACGTCCAGATAATCGGATAATCTCCAATACATTTTATAAGTACCTACTTCGGTGGACAAATAAGGCGGGTCAACCAAGAACACCACACCGGACATCCCTTTGTATTGTTCAACCAGGCATTTATAGTCGCATGATGTAATGACAAGCCCGTCCAGATAGCCGTCACAATGGTAATCCGACTTGCGCACGTTGTTATACAGGCTTTCTTTGCGCAAGCCGTCCATATCCAACACGTACTTCATAGAAAATAACAAAGAGGAGGAAAGGGTGATATAGTCCACGAACCCGGTCTTTTCTTCCCGGATGAGACGTGCAAAGATGGCTTCGCGCACATCCTTAGGTATGAGTTTATGCCATGGGCAATCTTTCACCAACACCCTCAATTCCGCCAACAGCCTATTTGTGCGGTTGATATTCTCCAAACGTTTCCGGTAGTTATCGAAGTCGTTATAAACCACCGTTGCATCCGGCTTTTCCCGTTTGGCGATATGCGACAACAGTCCGGAACCGCCGAACAGATCGACAAACACCGTATCGTCCGGGTATTGCTTCAACACCCTTTTGAACTCACCCGCAAACATTCTTTTTTGCCCCATAAAAGGCAATGGAGCCGATAAATATTTTTTCTGCATGACTTTTGATTATTTGCTGCAAAAGTCCATAAAAAGCGGCAGTGGAAAGAATATTTTCCGTCAATCACACTGCACCGTTCTTGCAGTCCTTTGAAAGATGCCGGATAACGTCGTACACCTTTCGTTCGCTCATGGTGTATTTGTCGGACAGCACAGCCACGATATAGGTCGTCTTATTCCCGGCATTGCGCATCCGGATATAGTCATTGAACAAATCAACGTACAGGCAATCACTTGTCTTCACTCCAGCATTGAATAACCGCTGTAATAGTTCTTTATTGAAAGAAAGTATCTCGTATATTGTCATAATCTCCAAAAATTAAAGTATATTTGCAATGCCAATCATATATTTTACATGCGCAACATAAAATATAGCGCAAAACCGCGACAAAGGTATACAGCCCTCGGTCGTGCGGTTTTGCGCATTCGTGTGTAAGTATATGATTGGCGTCAATACTTAACTAAGCGGTCGGGGGCTTTTTATCCCCTCTCCTTCGATAGACTTTTCAAATATACATCAAAAGACACAATAATAAAAACAATTATTTAACCAAGTTCCTCGGGAACTTCTATAACTGCCGGACAGAACAATACATTATCTGACAGAAGCGGTACTGTTACCTTCACACAGTCG
>ERZ840371.535-NODE-535-length-45963-cov-6.124815_pt1 | contig 45963 bp, 81 predicted proteins | sample MGYA00519937_ERZ840371 | MGnify/ENA primary metagenome ERZ840371 (study PRJEB31850, sample SAMEA3708873) | human gut metagenome | biome: human gut; feature: human-associated habitat; material: faeces | place: China | collected 2014 ... | reverse complement strand
ACCGGTTCAAGTCCGGTCACCGGCATTGAAAGAAGCTTGTAAATACAGGCTTCTTTTTATTTTGTGTTGCATTTCGTGTTGCATAACTCTGAAAAATGCGTGTTTGCTATCTCATTCATCGACATGGTTTTGTCATCCATTGTATGGCGATACACTTCTTTTAGGGTTCCATCGTTCCCCCATCCCCCTCGCTTCATGATATAGGCATCCGGGATCCCCAATGCATGTTGGATGGATGCGGAGTAGTGCCGGAGATCGTGGAAGCGGAACAGCTCCATTTTATTTTTCTTGAGAAGATCATGAAACTTCCTTGTGATCTGATTCGGATCCAGCGAAACGATCCTTCCCTTTTTCCCCTTTATCTTTTCAATTACAAAGTCCGGAAAATCAATATAGCGATCACCGGCGTAAGATTTCGGCGTTTTTATGATCCATTGACGTTCCGTGTTCAAGACCATATTCTTCGTAATGTGGACCATGTTTCCGGAGATATCGTCGGATGTCAGCGCACCGATCTCTCCGCGCCGCATCGGACCGAATGCCGCAAGCAGGATCGGGATCTCCAACTCTGTCCCTTTTGCACACTCCATAAGACGCTGTATCTCCGCGTCTGTAGGCACGTAGATCTTCGGACGTACTTTTTCCGGGAGCTTGGTGCTCAAAGCGAAATTCGGACGATACACGCCTAAAACAGCAGCGATCAGTCCATGAGCGTTACGCACTGTCTTGGGTGCGTGATTTGCGGCAAAGGCGTTGATTGCAACCTGCACCTGCTCCTGCGTCAATGTAGGCACCTTCTGATTCATCAGCTCCTGCATGTCCTTCTTCCGGGTCCGGCGGTAGTCCATAACCGTTCTGGGTGATAACAGGGACAACCTCTCATCAGTGTAACGGTCGATCGCTTCCCCCAACGTGAGATTCTGTACACTCGTTGCATTCTCCTTCTCAGCGGCCCATTGAGCCGCCATCTGTTCCGCAATACGTTTTCCCTTCGGCCCCGGCACATCCGAGGTGAAGCTCTTGTAAATACGTTTGTCCTTCTTTTTTCCGGTCTTCGGATCAATAGATGTCTCAATGTGTGAGAATACCTGGCACCTCCATGATCCAGACGGAAGCTTTTTTGCAGTAGCCATAATCAGTCCTCCTTAATTTGGGTATAAAAATAACAGCCTGCCGCAACCCGCCGGAAATTCTGGCCGGTTCTGCTTGCATAGCTGTCCCGAAGGTGGTATATTATGGGTGTAGGTTTCCGACACACATCTTCGGGAATATCGAATCGGCTCAGTGCGCCAACACCGAGCCGATTTTTTTCGTTTGTAAGAGCGACGTTCGATATTATTCCGAGCGCCGCTTATTATCATTCTTTTGTCTTTTTATTTTTCTTTCCAGTAATTAAGGCTACAAGTGCGATAATTGCGTTGATCGCACACCACCCAGCCCAGATATTAAGATCGCCGTAGCTTCCTGCCATGCTAAATCCAATCAGAGCGGCGAGGCCGAAAAGAATAATAAGTGCGATGTTTCCACCTTTTCCACCCTTCCGAGTAGAAATAGAAACGATTCCGCCTGCCAGCATGAAAATAGCCACTATGATTCCGGCACTTCCGCTGACCTCTCCATTATCCGCTAATGCATTTCCCAAACCTGCGGCACAGGACTGGAAAGAAACAAACACAAATAAGATAACGGATAAGATTCCAGACACAAGTTTCCATACTTTCATACAAAAGCCCTCCTTTCTTCTGCATTTCCGAGGTATCCGGCAAGATATCCCGAACATATAGCTTTAAATATTTACAGGGTTCTATAAATATTTAATCATAATTTATCATATCACGCCGTATACTTTAAGTAAAGACATTGTTGACGACATTTTTCGATAATGGAGGTATGCATATGGATTATAAGAAAGAAATCATTGATATGGTGGAGAAAATCGAGGATATACACTGGCTGAAAACAATATATGCTTATGTGAAACGGCTAACAGAATAGGAAAAGAAAAAGACAAGGGTTTGCGCATTGCCCTTGTCTTTCTTTTTTACTTCCCGGAAATCATGTCGATCAGCTCTTCTAGCTTGTCCCAACCGTCCTCATCCAGCTTTGCCAGCGCGGACACCAGACGGTGCTTGAATGATCCGTCACCGGACTTCTGGATGTCTGCAAGCAGTTCTGAAATTTCTTCGTCTTTGCTTTTTGGAATTGTCATGCTTCCCTCTCCTGTTCGAAGCCATTTCTCACTTACATCGCATTTCTCGCAAATCAGTCGAATAACAGCATCTGAAGGGTTCCTTCGTCCCATCTCGTAGCTTGAAACATTCTGCTTGGATATACCGAGAAAATCTGCAAACATATCTTGAGTCTTTCCGTGCGGGTCGTTTTTCCGGATTTGTTTTAGGCGATCCTTCAACGTTTCACCTCCTTCCGTCTTCTTAATTATAAAGGAAACATATAAAAAAATCAATAGATAAATCGTACAAAGTACGAAAAAAGTATTGACAAGATGACAACTATGTACTATCATATAATCGTACAAAGTACAAGGGAGGTGAGAGAAACGAAACTACGGAAGTTTTTCCACTGGTTTTTCTTTTCGAGAAGAAAAACACTGATGGAGTATTTTATGGAAAGATTCCCAGATTTTCCATTACATGTATCAATAGCATCTTTGCTGTTGATAATGCTTCGCCCAGAAGTGGAATCTTGTATACATCATATCCGGCAAATAGGGCAACAAGTGATATCACTGTTGGGATTGTAAATTTCAAAAATTCTTTCCGTTTAATACGGAAATACATTTTCCCAAATCTGTTGATGAAAAAATAGGATCCTCTTCGGTCAAGCAGACCGAGGCTGAACAAGTAATCAACGATTTGAGGATTTAAGAAAATGTTGAATCTGGTAATTGCAATCAACCGAAGAGTAATTCTTTCAGAAAAAGATAAATCAATGTTAGAGAAATCGATGCTTTTCGTATAATCACCTCCCTTCTGGCTAAAGTATAGCACAAAAAGGAGAATATCACATTGAATAATTACATGCATTTCACCGGGAAAACGGCTCCGTTCAAAACTCAAAAGAGGAAGAAGAAGGTGAAAAAGAAAAGGATTCATAAAAACAAGTACGAGTACTTAGCAAAATCGTAGCACAAGAAAGGATGTGAGTATATGTCGGAAAAAGAGAAAAGAATTGTGGAGAAGCTGAAAGATGCAATCCCACAGATGTCTGACTTTGATAAAGGTTATATTCTCGGTAAAGTCGAAAAATTTTCCGAGTTCAGCCAGACATCGGAGGATTCTGGCAAAAAGAAAAAATAAGGGAGCGTGAGACTGATGAAAGTATCTTATGCGCGAGAGAAGAGTGACAACATCCGCGTGCTGATCGCCAAAGTCAAGGCGCAGAAGCAGTACGACAACGAGAAGATGGCGAAGTGCCTGGGACTCAAGATCAGTACCTATTACAATCGCCTCCGCGATCCATCCACCTTCCGCTCCGGAGAGCTGTGGCGGTTGATGCAGATTGGCAAGGTGGCGGACAGCGAGAAAGCGGATTATCTGTAAGGGAGGTGGGCGGAATGACGATGTTCCTGTTGGGAGCTATGGTCGGGGCTATTGCAACACTTGCATGGCTGTGCATCTGGGCGGACCGGATCGAGAGAGAAAAACACGACAAGAAAGGCGAATAAAGATGGATGAGAGCACAAAAGATAGTCCACTGGCGAGTGAAGTGATCGCGCAGGCGAGAATGGAAACAATCAAGTGGATGATCGCGTGGACAATAACGGCGGCGTTCGCGATGGGAAGCAACTTAGCGTGGATCATCGCCGCGTGGATGAATAGATAGGAGGGGATGAGATGAAAAAAGAAGATTTCGAGCTGCTTGGGCTGTTCGGTCTGATGGGGCTGGTACTTTTCATCTTACTCCTCTTAATGCCAATGATATAGGAGGGGAAGAGATGAAGTCAATGATTCTAATTATGTGCCAGAGCGAAGCAAAGCGCCGGATCCGCGCGAAGAAGCGCCAGATGATGATTCGGCAGGCGATCAAGTACCTCGCGCGGATCGCAACACTCGTATGCGGCTTCTGGGGAGTGTTCGCGATCGCAGTGCCTTACTCCACGATGGGCGTGGCGGGTGTGCTGGCGGCGCTGGCGATGATACCAATGATGTATGGGATGGAGGAAATGGAATGAAAAAATATGAATTAACTGCCGAAAGCATTGTGAAGTTCGGAAGAACACTCTTCAGAATCAAGGCTCTGGTAGCTTTTGAGAATGTTAAAGAGGGAGAGCTTGGAGGATTTGTCGAGAAAGAGGAAAACCTCGATCAGAGCGGAAACGCGTGGGTTTCCGATGACGCGTGGGTTTTCGGTGACGCGAGGGTTTTCGGAAACGCGTGGGTTTCCAATGACGCGAGGGTTTTCGGTGACGCGAGGGTTTTCGGAAACGCGTGGGTTTCCGGTGACGCGAGGGTTTTCGGAAACGCGAGGGTTTTTGGTGACGCGAGGGTTTTCGGTAACGCGCAGATATTTAAAATGTCTCATTATTTGGTTATTGGGCCGTTGGGTAGCCGCGACGATTTCACAACATTTTTCCGCACAAAACATCTTACAATCGGTGTAAAATGCGGATGCTTTAGAGGGGACATAGATCAATGTTTCGAAGCCGTAGAGAAAACGCATGGAAACAATAAGTATGCACGGGCGTATAAAGCCGCTATTGCGCTGGCAAAGCTTCAGATCGATTTGAGCAAGGAGGATTCCGATGAAGAAGAGACTGGAAAAGAAAGTTGAGAAGATGCGCCGGAAGAAGGTGCACGAGATCCTGGAAATGGTGTTGGAGATCAACGGCACATATCCAAGACAAAGGGAATACTCTGGGAGCCTGCCAACAGCTTTCTTTGAATTTTCCGGGCATGTATCAAGGGTTTACGTGCAGGTAATCAGAGACGGGTGGAATGATAGAGGTAACTTGTATGATTCTGACAGCGATTGGATGGATGTTCGCACTGAATTAGATGAAATGGAAGAGTTGAAGGGGAAGATCAAGGAAAAGCAGGAGGAATTAAGACATGCCGGAAAGATGTGACTGTTGCGGTGCATATCTGGAGGACGGCGGTCTCCTCTGTGAGAAGTGCCGGAAGGATATGAAACACCGGATCAACCATAGAAATCAGAAAGACGAAAACAGAGTAAAAGAGTTGGAGGTAGCTTATGAATCTGTACGAAATTAACGCCGCACTGATGCAGGCGTATGACGATGCCGTAGATCAGGAAACGGGAGAGATCATCGAGAACAAAGCATACAAAGCCATTGACGGCTTGCAGATGGCACTGGAAGAGAAAACAGAGAACGTCCTGCTCTGGATCAAGAACTTACAGGCGGATGCGGAAGCACTGAAAAAGGAGAAACTGGCATTCGCAGACCGACAGGCGAGAACAGAGGCAAAGATCGAGAGTCTCAAGAAGTATGTAGGCGAAGTCCTTGACGGACAGAAGTTCCAGACAGCGCGTGTATCAGCATCATGGAGAAAATCAGAAGCGGTTGAGTATGTTGGCAATGTGCTTGCACTGCCGGAGAATTATATCAAGTATTCTGATCCAACCGTGGACAAGACAGCACTTAAAAAGGCATTGAAGAACGGCGAGGAGATCGAAGGTGCAAGACTTGTCATTCGGCAGAACCTCCAGATCAAGTAAGGAGTGCTTATGGCAGAGAAGAAGAACATTTTCGAGACGATCAACGCCGTGATGGAAGAGATTGGAGCGGTTGGGAAGAACAGCAGAAACGAAAAGCAGAAGTACATGTACCGCGGTGTTGATGATGTTATGAACGCACTCAACCCGGCGTTTACCAAGCATAAGCTTTTTATGGTGCCGGAAGTAGTCAGCCAAAAGCGGGAAGAACGTCAGACAGCGAATGAAAAAAATCTTATCCATTCCGTTCTCTCCGTCAAATATACCTTTTACGCGGAAGACGGATCATCCATTTACACGATAGTGCCGGGAGAAGGAATGGACAGCGGTGATAAGGCAAGTAATAAAGCGATGAGCGCAGCATTCAAATATGCGTGTTTCCAGACATTCTGCATTCCAACAGAGGAGATGCCGGACCCGGACGCAGAGACGCCGCCGCCAAGCAAACCGGCAAAGCCGACACTGGAAGCCAAATATGTAAACACGCTTTTCGCTGAGCTCCAGCGGACCGGCATTGGCTTAAAAGGAATCTTGCAGACGTATAAAGTCGCAGACGTGCATGATTTGGCATTTGAGGACTGGAAAAAGGCTATGGAAATTCTCAAGGGAAAGCCGGACAAGCCTGCACCGGAAGTCCCAGATAAGGCTGATGAGGGTCTGCCGTGGAATTGAGGTGATAACGCATGGAATGCACCGGAAAGCTTAAAGGAGTCGCGAAAGACTGGGTGAGTGGCAAATGGAATCTCACGTTTGAGGTTGACGGCGACATCATCGCAGGGATCGACCAGATCAAGGACAAGTTCCTGACGGTGATCGCGAAACAGTACCGGAAAAAACGGAGCCTTGACGCGAACGGCATGTACTGGAAACTCCTTAGTGAGCTTGCGGAAGTACTGAAAGTCAGTAAACCGTGGATGCATAACGAGATGCTGAGACGGTACGGACAACTTGAGATGATTGAAGGCCAGTGCGTACCGCTCAGGATCCCGGACACCGATGAAGCCTATCGGAAAGCACTGGAAGCGGAAGAGTATCATATCCGTCCAACGTCACAGACGATTGAGATTGAATGGAACGGGAAGCGTGATCGGGTGTATTTCCTTCTCCGCGGTTCCCACGACTATGACACAAAGGAGTTCTCTGAGCTTCTGAATGGACTTATAAGCGAGTGCAAGGAGCAAGGCATACCGACAATCGCACCGGACGAGTTTAAGCGGCTCATGGACGCGTATGAAGCGCAGAAAGGCGGCAAGCATGGCTAAGAGATTATGGAGCATCTTCACAGATGACATGGATCACTGCTTTTTTACGGGATCCCCGGTGGTGGAAAGACATCATGTCTTCGGTGCTGCGAATCGCAGCAGATCGGAAGTGTACGGATATGTGATCCCGCTGCACCCGACACTGCACCCAAATGGGGCGATGTTCAAGCGCACGAAAGAGAACTTGAAGATTGATAAGTATCTGAAACAGCGCTGCCAGAGAGATTACGAAAAGAATCACGGCAGCAGAGCGGACTTCATAAAGGAGTTCGGAGAATCATACTTATAAGGGAAATAGGAGGCGTGAAATGAAATATACGATTGAAACGACAGACACGGGCTACATTGAGACATTGGAAACAAACAACGGGACATTTTCCGCTGAATGGAAAGAGATGGGGTTTAGTCAGTATCCGAGTCAGGGAGAAACCCTTGTGGATCAGATACAAGCCGCAGGCTTTGATGATGCTACTTTGAACGTGGCATATGACCTCTATGATGGAAACTGGGAGTTAGATTTTATGCGGCTTGCAAAGTTAGCCAAACTTTTTTGACTGATAACCTCCAAATGGCATCTTTACATGTCACAGCATCTTATCGAGTGCCATTTTAATACATACCTCAAGCCCCGGATCATGCCGGGGCGGAAAGGAGGAGCAATGAAAGAGAAGGTAGACATGAATCTTGCTATGCTCATCGTGTACAATACGCTGGGCGTAGGAAAAGAGAATGCGGTCAGCCGCAGACAGATCGTGGAATCGACAGGATACCCTGACCGGCTGATAAGAGAATGCATCGAGCGGCTCAGAGAAGAAGACCCGATACTTTCCGCCACTGATGGAAGTGGCTACTACATTGCCACAGAGGACGCACAGGGAGTCGCAGAAGCCGTTGAATGGGTTACAGGGCAGAACCGTAGGGCTAAGTCCATACGGAAGTCTTGCAGGGGCGCACAGAAGCTTATAAGCAGAGTACAGCAGATAGAGATGGGGGAATGTAAAAATGGGTAAGGCAGAAAGAGAGCGCGGAAAGCGCGGAGAAAGAGAGCTTGCCAAAATCCTCCGTGAGTACGGATACGATACAAAGCGTGGTCAGCAGTATTGTGGAGCAGCAGGAAACGCCGATGTGATCGGCTTGCCTGGAATCCACATTGAGTGCAAGCGTGTAGAGCGGCTAAATATTCTGGATGCGATCTCACAGGCTGTACACGATGCCCTTCCCGGACTCTTGCCGACCGTGTTCCACCGCCGTGACCGCTGTGAATGGCTTGTAACGATGCGTCTCTCCGACTGGATCACCATTTACAGAGAGTGGGAGGCGGACAGAGATGGAAAAGAATAGCTTTTTGATGTATACGGACTGGCTCAGCATGATCGAGGAGCTGGACAACGAGCAAAGAGGAGTCCTCTTCCTGGCAATCATGCGGTATCAGTCCGATGGAGAGATTCCAGAAATGAAAAAGGGATCTGGAGAAAAAATCGCATTTGCTCATTTCTGCACCCAGTTTCTTAAGGACCAGGAGAAGTACAACAAGACAGTAGCGAGCAGATCTGCGGCGGGGAAACTCGGAGGCAGACCTAAAGCAAATATTTCTGATGAAAAGCAAAAAAAACAAATGCTTTTTGAAGAAAGCAACAAGAATCAAAGTGAAGCAAAAAAAGCTGATAATGATAATGTAAATGATAATGATAATGATATAAAAGAAAACACCCTAAAGGGTGTTAAAGAAAAGCGCTTCGCGCCACCCACTCCGGAGAATGTGAGGAAATATTGCCGGGAAATGGGATACACGCATGTTGATGCTGATCGATTTGTAGATTTCTACTCTGCCAAAGGCTGGATGGTAGGCAAGAATCACATGAAAGACTGGAAAGCAGCAACACGGAACTGGGAGAGAAGCCAGCGGCAGGAATCGACCGCCAAAGGCACAGAAAAGAAATCGCAGACCCGCTTTTCTAACTTTGAACAGCGCAATTACAACTACGATGAGTTGATCTATTCTGACATCAAGGGAGGTGCGGGATGAGAACGCGGGACAGGAGCTATGATTATTACGGGATATCGCCGGAAGACGTGAAGAAGCTACGGAATTATTGCCGTAACATGGACCAAGAAGACAGGCTCAGACTCTTCCAGTGCGCGATATCGAAAGCACCAGGATTAGAACTGCTGATATACGAGAGCATCACTGAAGGAATCGGATACATAAGCTTGAGGCGCAGGCGAGGCGGGATACCAGCCAAGGCTGATGATTTCTACGCATATCAGCGCCGGACATTAGCGGATTTCTACGACTGGTTGCGGATGACAGGGAGGTGGAAGTAGATGGGGAATATGGCGCTGTATACGGTCATTGACCGAAAAACAAACAAAACAGTGTGCGTCAATAAAACATCTCGTGATCTTACTCTCCTGATCGGAATCGATGCCGATAGAGTGCACCAGTACGCAAAATCACAGAATGCATATAAACGACGTTGGCTGATATACAAGTCTGGGAGCCGAGTTGGATATGACCCGAGCAAAGAGACACTGAGACATGAGTGGGATAAGACCGTCAAATGGATTTTGACCGGAGAAAAACAGGAGGAACGTAATATGCTTGCATATGGCGTAAAAGATATCGTGATGGATCACGTAATATGCCGAAATGCACCTCTGGCAGAAGTGGCCAGAAAAACCGGAGCGCCTGCAGGGAAAATTCCAAGCATGGCGAAGGGGGGGCGCTTGCACGATGGACGCTACCTCATATGGGTTGAGGGAGAGCTTGAGGATATTATAGACCAGAAATTCCGAGAGGACTGGGACACAACTCGCAAGAGTGTGCTTAATGGGCTTGCGGAGGCATACAAGAGAGGGGAAAGGTAAAAGGAAATCGTGTTATTGGGTAAAGATGAGGAAAAGCTTCAGCGGCACACGCAGGCGCAGATTTTTATGGGCAGGATCGCGCTTGCCGCGCATAAGGTTAAGCCAGGGGATAAGCTGACGGTATGGACGCTCAAATGCAGTACAACAGAAGCTTGCAATAACAGGACGAAAGTCCACAGAAAAGCGAATGTGATTGCGGTTTATCCACATTTTGTCCACACGAGGCTGTTAAGCCCGTATCCTGGGAGGACAGGGTGCTAAGAGAGCTTCCGTTGAGATGATGTTGTGAAGTGGAATAGATTCTTGTGGGAGGCGTGAGAGATGGCAATTACTCAAAAGACAATCTATCAGTGCGACATTTGCGGAAAGGAAACCGAGCTGAGAGGTAAAATCATAAGACAAACAGTCCCGTATGTTGGAGACGGTGATTCGCGTTCAGTGGCAAGCCGTGAAGTTGACATGTGCGAGGACTGCCGGATGAAATTTAGGGAAGTTATTTGGGATTATTTTGTAGAGACCGGCGATTATGGAATAATTGTCAAAAAGAAATTCTAAAGAGGGAAGGAGTAAGCATGAACAGGCTGACAGAAAAGAGAAATAACGGGAGATGGGCGCAGAGATCACCGATGATGGGAGGGGGTGCAGGATGAAAGTGTTAGTCGCATGTGAAGAGTCACAGACCGTTTGCAAGGCGTTTCGCGACTTAGGGCATGAAGCGTATAGCTGCGACATCAAAAAGCCGTCTGGCGGTCATCCAGAGTGGCACATTCTCAATGACGCGCTCAAAACGCTTGAGGGGGGGCAGTGGTGACGATGGACGGCAGAGTCCATGATGTCGGAAAATGGGACATGCTGATCGCTCACCCGCCGTGCACTTATCTGTCAAATGTGGCAACGAGATTTTTCTCGTTGAAATGCACAGAGCCGGGATGCGGGAGTAAGATCAAAAACGTTTCCGGGGATCGCTAAGGCAATGGCGGAACAATGGGGAGGTAAGATATGAATATTATTATTGATGAGAACGGAGTCGCAGACGTATATGACGATACCTATGACATCGTGATCCACTGCGAGAGTGAGGGAGATCAGAATGACGCAAGGCTGGCGTTAAAAAATGTGCGTAGATGGATCCCGGTGACAGAACGGCTGCCGGAAGTATCCTGCAACAGTATGCTGGGATGGGACAAGAACTACAGGCGCAGTTGTCTTGTGCAGTATAACGGATATGGCTTTATATTGCCCACAGGCCGGTACATGGATATTATCGCTTGGATGCCATTGCCAGAGCCATACACGGAGAAAAAGGAATGATAAGAGTATTAGTTGGCTTTTGGATCACTATGATGTCTTTGATTTCCTTCATCCTTTGCATTTTAGAGGATGATTTCAAGGAAAAGCTTCTTATAGTGGGAGCCACCGCGATTTTTCTGGCTGTGTTATTATTCGGCCTGTGGCTGATAGGAGGGTGAGATAGATGAGAGATCTTAATGAAATCTTAAGCAACAAGCACATATGGGGACACAATATCATGTTCCCGATGCATACGGCATGGATCAAGCTGCCAGACTGCGGCACATGCAGCGTAATCTGGAGCGAGAACGAGGATGGAATGGAGCACGTGAGCATTTCCCCGAAGAAAAAGTTAAGAATCCCCACATGGGATGACATGTGCGTCCTCAAGGAAACCTTTTTCCGGGACAGCGAAGAAGCTTACGAGATACACCCCAAAAAGAGCGAGTACGTCAACGTGGTTGAGAACTGCTTACACCTCTGGAAGCCGATCGGGCAGGAGCTGGGGGATTTGATCGCGATCAACGGGGAGATGAAAGCCATACTCATGAAGCTTGCGAAAGTGGAGCAGGAAAACGATGAGATGAGGAAAAGGTGGAAGGAAGAGCATGAAAATTGCAAAAATGGCTAAGTTGGATGGAGCATCTAAATATGGATCATGCATGGATTGCTCGAAAAGCATCCGATCAGATCCAAGCTCACTGAAAATTACATTAGAGAGTGGTGCTTCTGTCATACTTTGCGAGAAGTGCTGGAAAAAGCTCACGCATATACTTGATGAAATTGATTTTAACGATGTGTTGAAGATACTGAAAAAACAGGAGGATGCAGATGAGTAGAGAGTTGCCAATTTTATTCAACACGGAGATGGTTCGGGCAATTCTTGCCGGACAGAAAACATGCACACGGCGGCTGCCGAACAAACGTGTTCGCGAAGAATATTTCGCATATGATGATTGGGCGAATACAGTAGGCGGATCGGGGATCAAAAAGTTAAGCGAGAAAGAATTTTATGAACAATATCCGCCGTATTCGCCGGGAGATATCCTGTATGTTCGGGAAACATGGACGGAGGAATGCGGAAAATATTACTATCGCTCAGACTATGACAGCGATTATTTAGATCCATGTGAAACTTTATCTGGTGGCTATCCGGCAAGTTGTAGAAATCATCCTGGATGTTATGGGTGTACAGCAACTTCGATGAGAATACACTGGCATCCATCCATCCACATGCCGAAAGAAGCGGCGCGTATCTGGCTTAAGGTCACAGATGTAAGGGGGGAGCGGTTACAGGATATTGACGAGGATGGAGTGTGGGATGAAGGATTTAAATTTAAACCGCCATGCTTAACCAGAGTATCAGCAGATGGACATACTTGCGATTTAGATGGTCCATGTACGAGCAGTATTAAATATTGTGACATGACTATGGGAGAGTTGTTTGGTAGGGAATTATGGAATAGCACAATTAAGAAATCCGATCTTGACAGCTACGGATGGGATGCAAATCCGTGGGTATGGGTTATCGAGTTTGAGAGATGCGACAAAGAAGGGAGGAAGATGTTTGATGGAAAGATGTGATAACTGCCTATATGAGTACGCCTGCGACTGGCGCAAGGCAGGAGAAGAACTGAGGTGCGAGGATTGGAAGCCGGAGCTTAGCTCAAGAGAAAATGAATAAATAACAAAAGCGGCGGTCCACCCGCCAAGATGATTCCGCCGCTAAGAAAATAAATCGCTTAAGTCCATTATAGCCGACTTGAGCGCCAAAATCAAGGAGGTACTATGCGTAAGATCGGCAAGCGTGCGAAGATCCAGTGCCGTGTGTATCCGCACAAGATGCGTAAGACGCTGGGAATGGATCTCAAGCAGCATGGTCTTGATATCGGCATTATCCAAGAGATCCTCGGACACGCGTCACCGGCAGTCACCAGTATGTATTACGCTCAGTCCACTACAGAATCGCTGAGAAGCGTACGCCAGAGGTTGAGCGCATAAGGAGGTATAAGATGGATAAAAAGAAAGTAATAGAACGATTTAAAAATCACAAAGCCACATTCACAGATTATGGCAATATCAAAGTTCTGGATTTCGAGGAGCCGGGAAGAATAGAGTATCGCATTCGATTCCTTTTCGAAGAAGACCATTACATTCTCCACATCACTGGAGATCTCGGGGAGCTGACTGCGAGCAACTATAGCAACATGACATATGAAGGATTTACTGATTTTGTCAATAATACCGGGTATTTCAAGGAGAAAATTGACTGCATGAACCGTCCACTGTACTTTTGGGATGAAAACGAGGCAAGGCAGGAACTTGAAAAGGAATTAGAAGAAGCAGGATATGACATAGAAGAAATAGAATCTGATATTGATGAAATCATGAATGGATTTGATGATGGTCACGGAATTGCTCCAGACGGGCAAGAAAAACTTGAGAATTTAATATCTGATGGTTGGGAGTTTGCTGGAGAACTGGGGAAAAGAGATACCGGTATAATAGATATATACATGATTGCGTTTAAACTCGCTAAGAAGCAACTTGCTGATGCGGAGGGGAAAGTATGCTGAAAGAATTGTATAAAATCTTAGAGCCCTGGTGGGTGTGTGAATGGACACTAATGGATGAGGAATTTAATGCCTATGATACATCATGTGGAAATCCCTGGTGTCTGGAAGAGGGAACGCCGGAAGACAATAAAATGATATATTGCCCAGCGTGCGGAAGGAAAATTAAGGTAGTTAAGACGGAAAATTAAGGCAAGGAGAAGTAATGAGAGTAGCACTGATTGATGTTGATGGGCATAATTTTCCAAATCTTCCCCTCATGAAGCTATCAGCATGGCATAAACGGAAAGGCGATTCGGTAGAGTGGTATGATCCGCTGACAGCGTGGATAAACCCGCCAGATAAAGTATATATGAGCAAGGTATTCACCTTTACTCCAGATTATCCGCATCCTGTAAATGCTACGGAGATCATACGAGGCGGTACCGGATATACATACCCATCTGGCGGGGATCCGTTGCCGGAGGAAATTGAGCATATCTACCCGGACTATGACTTATACCCGGATCTGTGCAAGGATACGGCGTATGGATTCCTCACTCGTGGATGCCCACGAGGATGTGACTTCTGTATTGTCGGGCATAAAGAGGGGCGATGCAGCCGAAAAGTGGCTAATTTATCGGAGTTCTGGGCTGGGCAAAAGAATATAGTGCTCTTGGATCCAAACATGTTCGCGTGTCGTGAATGGAAAAACTTAAGTCAACAGCTTATTGCCAGCGGGGCATGGGTGGACTTTTCACAGGGATGTGACATTCGGATTATGACGAAAGAAAAGGCGCAGTATTTAAAGGAAATGAAAATCAAACAGATTCATTTCGCGTGGGATCGGTACAAAGATAAGGAGAAAATCGTACCGAATTTCGAAATGTTTAAAAAGGAAAGCGGATGGGATTATCGCAAAATGAGCGTGTATGTGCTTTGCGGATTTGATACAACACTGGCACAGGATCTTGAACGCATATATACTCTACGGGATCTGGGATACAGCCCGTATGTGATGATCTATGACAAGTACAAGCTGTCTGCGGGAGCTGATCTGAAACGCCTACAACGCTGGGTAAATTCGAGATTCGCTTTTGCGGCGGTAAAAAGGTTTGAAGATTATAAGTGACCAGAATTAAGATAAGGAGCATTTATGACTTGTGTTGTTTTGTGCGAAATAGATGGGAATTATTATCTTCGGCATATTATTCATGGCATCAATCCAACAGATACTATAGAGAGCGTTAGGGAGAAGTATTATAAGGATTTTGACAAGTTACATGATGAGTTCTTTTTCTGCAAAGATAATGCCGAGATTAAAGAAATCCTAACTATGCATGGAATAAAGAGTTGGTAAAAATCGTTATACAAAATTAAGATTGGAGGATAAAGATGGTAAAAATCCAGAAATGCAAGAAATTTGGGGTTTGCAACGACTGTGGGGTCATCCACTCGGACGAAACACCAGTGTGGGAAATCAGAACATCTATAACGGGACATGAATGGAATACGATGATGCTGTGTCGCAATTGCATGTTGTCATTGCATACTGCTATGGCAATAGTAGCAACTCAGCATTAAGGATTTAGCGGAGGTATAAGAATGATATTATTGCAAGACGGTGTAGAAGTGCTTTGCCCGATTGGATATTGTAAAGCAGATGATGAAAAAAGAAATCCAAATGATATAGAACAATGCCCGATTGGGTGTGAAACGTGCGCCGGAGACTGTTTTTATTATGATGAGGATTTAAACTAAACTGAAATAAGATTTGGAGGAATAGAGGATGAATAGCGAAGAGTATAAAAGCCTGAAAGAGAATGCCGATATTTTAAAAGAGAATGCTTTAGCAAAGTGCAACTTAGAGGTCAATAAAGCAAGAAACTATTATGAAGGCTATCAGCAGGCTATTTGGGATCTAATGAAGTACGTGAAAAAAGATTAAGATTTAGAAGGGGAAGACTATATGTGTACGATGGAATGGAAAGAAGTTGAGCCAGAACAAACAGATTGGGAAAAGCAAATTAACATAGTTGCTTATTACGGAAGTGTTACGATAGGAAGTATCGTATATTGTGGCGAAAAAACAGGATGGCAGTCGGTTATTGATGGTAGCATGGATTATATGGTAGCTGAATCTTTAGAGGAGGCAAAGCAGGAAATGATTGATGTATTAGATAATCACTACACTGACAAGCTCAACTATTATAAAGAATTACAGGAAAGTCTTGATGAATTAAACTGAAATTTAGGAGAATCGTATGAAGAAAATTAGAATTTAGGAGGTAGAAATGAGAAAGATTCCAAAAGAGATAGTTGATAAAATTGAACAGCGAAATGCATTTAATGAAGAAATTGCGGAGTGGTGTAAGGAAAACCTTGAAATGGATGGTATGAACTCTGATTTTGCCGATATTACTGATTATCACACAGGCGGCGAGCAGGGCGGAGATGATTGTAAAGAATGGTGCGACCAGATATGCAAGGGCGAAGATTGGTACGAGGGAGATTATTATTGGGAAACTGAATACGAGGGTAAATATCTTCACATGGATTTTGCAATTTAAACTGAAATTTAGGAGGCGAATTATGACAAAAGAACAGATTCACGAAGCACTGTGCGAAGCTCCAGATGAAGACAAAATGAGGTTAGCCATAGCCTGCCAAATGAATGGTACTGATATCCAAGATGTAGAGATAGCCTTAGCAAATGTGCTAACAGGAGTGGAAAAAACAATAAAGCCATCAATCGAATATTATAAGTATTTAGGAGGAAAATAATGGCGAATTTCGATGAAGATTAGTGTATAGCCGAAAAGCCCCAAAGGGAATCCTTTAGGGCTTTTTGTTTTTCCTCGCTTTTAAGAAAATATGGCGGTATCTTTGCCGCCTGCGCCAAGCTAAAAAAATAAGAACAAAATCTTAAAGATACAATAGGAGAGGGATTGTTATGATCCCTCTTTTGCTTATGCAACGTGGGGATACGTGTGGATAGAAAAAAGAGTATAATAATGATTGGAGGGGTATGCTATGCCGAATTTGAACGGAATCATGAAAAAATTACAACACCGTGGCTATAAGGCTTGCGTTGGAAACGGTGCTGGTCGCATAAGAGCAAACTCAAATGATGTAAATAGAAGTGACACCGAAAAACGAGGTGATTCACCTCTATTTATGTTTAGGTAAAATGAAAATAGGGTGATAGTATATGAACCTTAACCAGATACAAATAAAACTGCAAGGGGGATTTTATGAACGTAAAAGAAATTAACATAAAAGACATAAGGCCATATGAGAAAAACCCTCGCAAAAACAACAGTGCTGTAGCATATGTAGCAGAAAGCATAAAACAGTTTGGGTTTAAAGTTCCGATAATTATTGATAAAAACAATGTCATTGTTGCGGGGCATACCAGATATAAAGCTGCCAAAAAACTTGGTATAAATACTGTCCCGGCCATTATCGCAGATGACCTTACGGATGAGCAGATAAAAGCATTTCGGCTGGCAGACAACAAGGTTGCGGAACAAGCAGAATGGGACATAGATTTGCTCAATGAAGAACTGGAAGAAATATTCGATATTGACATGACTGACTTCGGTTTTGAGGTACTGGAAGAAGAGAAAGAAGTTGAAGAGGACGGCTACGAGCCTGTAAAACCAAAAGAACCAGTAACACAAAAGGGCGATATTTGGAAAATGGGCGGACATGTTCTGTTATGCGGTGATAGCACGTGCACAACAGATGTCGAAAAACTGATGCAAGGTGAAAAAGCGGATATGTGCTTCACGGATCCTCCTTATGGATATGAGTATCAGAGCAATGCGAGAAATAAAAGTAAAAAATTTGATGTTATTGAAAATGATGATAAGATATTAGACTTTTTCCCGAATATACAGTTAGTATGCAATGGCTTTGTATTTGTATGCACAACGTGGAAAGTTCTTGATAAATGGCTGCCGCTTTTTAAAAAATATCATGAGCTAACCAACATGATTATCTGGAATAAGGGCGGCGGTGGAGTTGGAGATTTAAAACACACTTTTAGCACAGACTATGAAGTTATACTTTGCGCAAGCAATGGTAAGGAATTAACAGGGAAAAGAATAGGGTCAGTATGGACCATCAAAAAAGATTCATCGTCCAGTTATGTGCATCCAACGCAAAAACCAGTTAAGTTGTCCGAGTTTGCGATACGAAACACAACAGAGCGCGGCAACATCGTGCTTGATTTGTTCGGCGGCTCCGGATCAACGCTGATTGCATGCGAACAGATGGAAAGAAAATGCAGAATAATGGAGTATGATCCTGCTTACTGTGATGTCATAGTGGATAGGTGGGAAAAGCTTACGGGTAACAAAGCAGAATTGGTCCGTTGAAGAAAAAGAAAGGTGAGAAGCTGATGGCATGGCAAACGAGAAAAACTTAATCGCAGGAGCACATAAGCTAACTGTCGATGAACAGTCCAAGGGCGGAAAAAAATCCGGACAGGCACGCCGAAAAAAAAAGACGCTTTCAGAGCTTGCCAGAATGATTGCAGATAACCCGGCTCCTGATAATGTAAAAAGAAAACTGGTACAGCTTGGAATTGATGAGGAGAACGCTGACAACAACGCAGCTGTTGCAGCTTCTGTATATAGGAGCGCATTAAAAGGGAACATGTTAGCTGTCGAAAAGTGGGAGCAACTTACTGCAGTATCAGAAGCCGCCAGAGCGGCGGGTGAGTACCACCTTGACCTTGATATCATAGCCGATGTGTTTCACCCGATGGTGCGTGACATCCGGAGCGGACTACACACAGAATATGTTTTGCCCGGCGGACGCGGTAGTACGAAGTCTTCCGGGATTTCGTGCATTATCATAGAGCTGCTGAAAAATCACTCAGATATGCATGCTCTGGTGCTACGTAAGGTTGGCAACACTATCAAGGATTCCGTTTATGCTCAGATTAAGTGGGCCATATCGAAGATGGGTCTGGAGGAAGAATTTAAGTTCAAGACTTCTCCATTTGAGATAACATACAAGCCGACCGGGCAGAAGATATACTTCCGCGGCGCTGACGATCCACTTAAGATTAAGTCCATAAAGCCAGAGTTTGGCTATATTGGTATCGTGTGGTTTGAGGAGATGGATCAGTTCTCCGGGCCGGAAGAAGTGCGAAACATCCAGCAGTCTGCGATCCGAGGCGGTGACAAAGCGTATAAGTTCAAGAGTTTCAACCCGCCACGGAGCAAAAACAACTGGGCAAATGAGTACACAGAAGAGGCAGAGTTTAAGGACGATGCCGCTGTTGTGGTACATAGCACATATAAGGATGTACCAAAGGACTGGCTGGGCGAACAGTTCCTTAATGACGCAGAGCATCTGAAAGAGGTCAATCCAGATGCCTATGAAAACGAATACATGGGTATAGCCAACGGCAATGGCGGCAACGTCTTTGAGTATATTGAGGAGCGGACCATCACCGATGAGGAGATCAGCCAGATGGATCGCATCTACCAGGGCGTGGACTGGGGATGGTACCCGGACCAGTATGCATTTGTACGCTTATATTACGATGCCGCCAGAGAAACTATATATTTCATTGACGAGATATTCGAGAATAAGCGCCCGAATAGTTGGACAGCGGAAGAAATCATTCGCCGGGGGTATAGAGACTATACGATCACCTGCGATAGTGCGGAACCGAAATCTGTAAATGACTACAGGGATTATGGATTGCCAGCCAGGCCGGCGAAAAAAGGACCTGGAAGTATTGAATACTCGATGAAATGGTGGCAAGGGAAAAAGATCGTTATGGACCCAGCGCGAACACCAAACTCATGCGAGGAATTTAAAAAATACGAGTATGAGCGTGACAAGGATGGAAACATTGTCAGCGGATACCCGGACAAAGACAATCACCTCATAGACGCGGCCCGATACGCCACAGAATCGCTATGGGAGAGAAGGGGGAGCAGTGCATAATGTGTGAATTTTGTGACGAAATAAGAAGTTGGAAGGGAAAATTCGGCGATGACGAATGCATATATGGAGCTCAGCTATATATGTACCGAAAATATAAGGCGGGGAGTTTGACATCTCGCCCGTATGATATCAAATACTGCCCTATGTGCGGAAAGAGAATAGCTAGCAAAGAACCGATAAAAGAAATACGCAAAGGAAAGTTAAAAGGTATCTGTATTGCAGGCGAAACTTACTCGATAAAAGATGTTTTAAAGCTTGAAATAAAAGATGGAATAATCGGATTCAATGTAGTAAATGGTAAAGAGGATGAGTTTTTAATAAACATACACATAGATGCTCCTTTTAAGAGTGTTAGATTTCTATATGAGGATGAGTAAATGGGACTTTTATCATCAATTAAGAGGTGGCTTGATATGATATTTAAACAACAGGCAGAGGACGATTTTGACGTTAAATCCGTTGTATCCCCGGAAATGGAAGTGATCCTCCGGCGATGTGCGAGCATCTATGCAGGTGCTCCGCCGTGGCTGAGTGCCGATGACGATATACGCACAATCAATTTTGCAAAGGCGGTTAGCTCCGAGACAGCGCGACTCGCAACGCTAGCAATTGGGATCCAGATAGAGGGATCGGCAAGGGCAGAGTGGCTACAGAAACAGATCGATGCTGTGTACTTCCATCTGCGTGAGTGGGTGGAGTTCAGCTGTGCTTACGGCACCGTTTTTCTCAAGCCCAACGGAGACAGCTTGGATCTCTTCACGCCGAAAGATATCCTCCTTGTGGACTACGACAATTTGGGCATTAAGGGGATTATCTTCAAGGATTCGTACACGCAAGGAGATAGATTCTACACACGCCTGGAATACCACCGCTTTGCGGAGACTACCGAGAACGGTGTGACCACATACCCGTACTACATCAGCAACCGGACATACATGTCAAAGTCTGCGGACAGTATCGGAGACAAGATTCCGATGGCTAAAACAAAGTGGGCTGGCATGATGGAGGACACTCCGCCGATCCTCAAGACAAGCGGCGAGAAGTTGGACGGTCCAATGTTTGGTATGCTCCGCACACCACACGCCAATAACATTGATATCAATTCTCCGTTAGGACTGCCGATGTATTCGGAGGCTATTGAGGAACTGAAAGATCTGGATGTGGCATACAGCCGGAATGCTGGAGAGATATGGGACAGCCAAAAGATTATGCTTGCTGATGATCGCTTGCTGATGCCAGACGGGCAGAAGGTTACTGACCGCACGCCGGAGCAGATAAGAGGAAAGCGCGAGCAGATGGGACTCCCCAGATATGTCAAGAATGTCTATGGATCTGACGCAAAGGAATTCTATTCTGAGATCAACCCGAAGCTCAACACGGAAGCAAGGCTTGCCGGAATCAACGCGCTGCTGTCTCAGATCGGCTACAAATGCGGATATAGCAACGGCTATTTTGTATTTAACGAAAAATCCGGTATGGTGACAGCCACACAGGTGGAGTCTGATGACCGACGTACAATCCAGCTTATCAAAGATGTGCGGGACAAACTGGAGAACGCATTGGACGGTGCTATATATGCTCTGAGCGTCTACGCAGACCTCTACGGGCTTGCACCGGTGGGGACCTATGAAATCACGTATGACTTCGGAGACATCACTTACAACCGTGAAGAGGACCGCGCGAGATGGTGGCAGTATGTGACACAGGGCAAGGTTCCGGCGTGGATGTACTTCCAGAAGTTCGAGGGCATGAGCGAAGAGGATGCGAAGGCGATGGTGGAAGAAGCCACACCGAAGGAAGACAACAAGCTGTTTGGCGAAGAGTAGCGAGGTGATGAGATGCTTGATCCGCGATACTTACAGCACATCGCAGAGGGGGCGGAAGAAATCTCCTCAGAGCTTCACAGCTATATTATCCGCCGCATCGTGGATAGAATGATGATCCGCATCGGGAGAGGGGAAGAATACCTCTTTACATCGACGGATCGATGGCAGATAGAAATTATGCAGGACTCTGGTGCATTGCTGGAGGACATCATTCCAGAGATCGCCAAGTATACCAAGCGAGAGCAGAAGGAAATCAAGGCGGCGATGGAAGAAGCCGGGATAAAGGCCGTGGAGCAGGATGATAAAATCTATGAAGCCGCCGGCCTCTCACCGGTGCCGCTTCTGGAGTCACCGCAGCTGATCCGGCTCATGCAGCGCAACTATGACGCAACCTTGGGCGAGTGGGACAATTACACACGCACGACCGCAGACGCGGCACAGCGGCTTTTTATCAACTCGTGCGATACCGCTTACCACAAAGTCACAAGTGGCGCTGTATCGTACACACAGGCGGTCAGAGAGGCGGTTGATGAGGTGGTGTCTGGCGGTGTGTATGTAAATTACACCGATGAGGAGACCGGGAGAGTCCACAAGGATACCATCGAGACAGCCACGGCGAGGGCAGTGCGGACCGGCATTGGACAGGCCACGGGAGATATCGTTTTAAAGCGCATGGAAGAGATGGGGTGGGACACAATCCTTGTATCTGCCCATCTCGGCGCACGAACTGGAGATGGCGGACAAAATCCCGGAAATCATCTCTGGTGGCAAGGAAAATTCTATTCCCGCACCGGACAGGATAAGAGGTTCCCTCCGTTCTCTGTTACCGGATACGGCACTGGCGAGGGCTTGTGTGGGTGGAACTGCCGCCACAGCTTCGGGTCTGGTGACGGTGAGAACAACCCATACAAGGATATCCAGACAGCCGATAACGAGAAAATTGAGAAGTTGGAACAGCGCCAGAGGGCATTGGAGCGCAGGATCCGCAAGACAAAGCGCATCGTTGCCGGGATGCAGACAGCGGTGGAGGCGTGCCAAGACCCACAGGCAAAAGCCGAATTGCAGATGCAGCTGGACAAGAAATCGTTCCTCCTCCAGCGCCAGAACAAGGCATACAACGACTTTTGCAAAGAGAATGAGCTAAGACCTCTGGCAGATCGGCTGAGTATCGCACGATGGGGCAGAGAACAGGCGGCAAAGGCGCGAGGAGCGGCGAGACGATACCAAAATGCGAAAGGGGATCAAGTATGAGTAAGTGGGTGGATGAAAAGGACGGGAAAGTGATTCTGTCCATTGCTGATCTAAGAGGATGCAACAACATGTACAATCAGATCTGCTGTGATGAGCGCAGTGACCATCTACGAGAATCCCCCGGAGAGGACGAGTGCCGCAGATGTGAATACTTTGAGATGGAGGATGGAAACATTGAGTGAACTGGAATTTATCAAGGAGCTACTCTCAATATGCAGTGGCATCACGGTGATCGGAGCTGCATGTAGCGTTATATACAAAGCGTATAAGCAGGCAAAGCAGCCCCAGAAGGACATCGAGGAGCGTGTAGGAGCAATCGAGACAGACATTAAAGACATAAAAAACAAGCTCAATAACGACTATGACTCCATCAACCAAAACCGGGAAGACACGCAGCTCCTCATGAGAAGCATGTTTAATTTGATCGAGAACAAAATTACAGGGAATAACATTGAGGGTTTAAAAAAAACGAGGGACGAACTTATCCAAGCATTGACAGAAAAATAAGAGGAATCGCCTTGAAGATATATCAATTTACGGTGCCAGAGCTTGAGCGGTTCCGGCAGATGGCAAATTTCACGACAGACGAAAGGGAACTCTTCGAGTATCGCAGTAAAGGAGTCCCCCTGGAAGTGTGCGCGGAGCGAATGAACATCAGCACATCGACGGCGAAACGACTCAGCCGCCGGGTAAATGCAAAAATCATTCGTTTATGCCCGTATAATGTGATATAATAGATGCAGACAGAGTATGGTCGGAAAGGAGAAATTATGGGCGGACGTGGTGGATCAAGCGGAATGGGTTCAAGCAAAGCGGAAGGGACTAAGAAGTTTAGCTTTTCGGTGGGAAACCTTCCAGGAACAGAGAAGCAAAAAGCATGGGCGCAAAGCATTGTTGATGATGCACTCAATACAGTAAACGGAAACATTGCCAATGCGTCTCCGGGAGGAAGGCTATATGAACAAGACCGTGAGAAAATATTATCCAAAGAAAGGCACAGAATTTATACATTTATTGGAGAACAACTTGTAAACGGATTTAAGACATATCCTACAGCTGGTGACATTATCAATAAGAGAGATAGATTCACCGGAGATGAAATCAATAATCTGGCGAGCGCGATTAGGAACCAGATACGCAACGGACGCGATGTAATTGCGGAAAGCAAACAAAAGAAGAAAAAGGGAAGTAGCCCGATCTCCACGGCTACTTCCCTTTTTCTTCTTTGCAACGAACTAAAGATTCTTTCTCTTCTTCTAACTTTTCTAACAATAATCTCGCCGCCCACTCTGGCGGGATTGATACGCCGGAATCCCATCTCTTGATTGTTGCGAGCGGGATTCCAAAGCGTTTTGACATCTCATCTTGCGTGAGTCCAGCAGCAAGCCGGGCTGATTTAATTCTATTTTCCATTGATGTGATCTCCTTGATGTGTTATAATATCTGCGTCGGATATACTGGATGCTGTATATCTGGAACCGCCAGCGATCCGGCGGTCACGGGTTGAAATGTTGATAGTTTGGCCAATGTATAAAGCCAAATGGGGAGACGCTCAGGAGTTACACCTGGGCGTTTTTTCCATCACCATAACACTGATAGAAAGCATCTACCAGACTTCCAAGATCTTCTGGCCTAAGGGATTCCTTGAGGTTATCCGGGATCCGATCATAACTTGCCCGGAATGCGTCTCCGCATGTGCCGATCTTGCTGCACTTCTTAACCTGATTTAATTTGTACATCTCACCGAGCTCTTCCAGTGTGATATCACCATTCTTAACAGCTTCACGACCTTCTCTGGTTAAGATCCCCATAGCTACCTTTTTGCTTACGATACCGATACCATTGATCTTCATATTTTCTTCCTCCTGCGTTTTAGTACAATTCAACTCCGAGTGTTTCAGCGGCTTTGTTTGCCACTTCTTCAAATGTTTCTCCGTCCGCTTGCTCCCACTCTTCTTCCATGTTCGCAAGGGCGCATAATTTTTTTAAAAGTTCCATGTCCCATGTATCCATTGCTCTGATTTCCTGCGCGATCTCTCTGGCTTCTTCTTCTCTCCAATCCATATTTGTTACCTCCTGCGTTTTGTTTACCTTTATCTTATGTCTATAGTATAGTATCAATTTGATACTTTGTCAAGAAAAAAGTATCAAATTGATACTTTTTCTAAAAGGTAATCAAGATAGCTTTAAAAGATACTTTTTCGATACTTTCCTGACCTGTTACTCCTCTCGCTCGTGTGCCATAATCTAAGTATAGGATAACGATAGAAAGGGGAAGTGCCTATGAATGGATATACTCCGTACAGTATGGGAATGGGTGGATACATGGCGGATCAGGCGGCGTTACAGCAGCGGATCCAACAGATGGAACAAGGGTTACAGCAAGGAATGCCACAGCGCCAGACGGCACTGGTGCAGAATGTGAACTGGATCCAAGTCGCAGGGCTTGAAGGGGCACGGAACCAGATTGTACAGCCTGGACAAACAGCGTGGATGATGGACAACAACAGCCCGATGTTTTACGTCAAATCTGTCGATGGAATGGGGAGTGCGACACTTAAAGCATTCGCATTTAAGGAAATCCCGTTAAGCACATTGACAGCCCCACAAGCGGCTCCAGCGGCTCCTACCGGGGACTATGTTACCCGTGAGGAGTTCAACGCACTCCTTGACAGATTAGGCGAAAAGTCAGAAGAGAAGAAGGAGGACAAAGCATGAATCCATTACTCAGCATGATGGGCGGAGCCGGAGGAAACAATCCTATGACGGCAATGATGCAGGCTATGCAGGTCGTGAACCAGATCCGGCAGACCGGGAACCCACAGGCGGCACTAAATGTCATGGCACAGCAGAACCCGAATATAAAAAAGGCAATGGACATGTGCCGGGGGAAGAACCCAGAACAGGTATTTAACCAGATGTGCCAGCAGAACGGAATGGATCCCGGGCAGTTCACCGGGATGATGAAATGATGATTTTGTTGAGGCCAACAAAACGATAATTCGCTATCACAGCCGGGTGCGCAACGGCTTTTGATAAATATTAAGCAAGGAGAAAACGGCATGAATGAAGGATTAGGACTTACAGCTGCCGATGTAGCAGCAGTAACCAGAAACGACGGCTGCAATGACATGTGGGGCAGCGGTGGCTGGTGGTGGATCATCCTGATTGCATTCCTCTTCCCGATGATGGGCGGATGGAATCGCAATGGCGTTGAAACTGGCGTGCAGGACAATTTCATTTCTGATGAGTTTGTAAAGCGTGACATCTTCAATACCAACCAGAATGTAAGCAACACAGCCTGTCAGACACAGCGAGATGTACTCGAAAACAGATACACGAACCAGGTTGGCAACTGCAATACGCAGAAAGAAGTACTCCAGAACCGTTATGATGCGGCGCTGATGGCGCAGAACATGCAGGCTCAGCTGGCTCAGTGCTGCTGCGACATCAAGGAAAGCATCTTAGCGGATGGACAGGCTACACGCCAGCTCATGCAGGAGAACACCATCCAGGGACTCCGCGACAAAATTGCAGACCGAGACAGAGACCTCCAGACAGCGTACTGGCAGATCTCTCAGGTCAACCAGACGAAAAACATCGTTGATGCGGTCAGACCTACACCGACACCGGCTTATCTTACATGCTCCCCGTACTTTGCGTATAATATGAGCGGTCTCGGCGGGTGCTGCGGCAACGGCGGAAACGTACTGTGAGGAAATACGATGAGCTGTCCGCACTGGACGCGCTAAACCTGTTCGGCGTATTCTTGCAGGTGATGAATTATGAAAACGATTTGTCGCAGGCGAGCAACGCAGACATAGCGAAGCATCTACAGGAGCAGGACAGGAAGTACCTGGATAGGATCATCGAGAATCAAAACCGAATAATCAGCATGTTGGAAGAATCCATTGCTACGAAGTAGTCTTGCAAATCATAGGGGTAGGCGTGGAGCTTGCCCCTATTTTCGTGAAAGGAGAAGTATTATGCTTAATGTTGTTAATGTAGCTGCTCAGACGGTGGCAGCCAATCAGAATGTTACTTTTGGTAGCACTCGCGTAAAGTCTCGCAGATGCGGATGCCAGAGTGGATGGCTCAATCACATCGAGGGAAGTGGGCTGTTTACAATCACAAACAGGAGCAATCAGCCGATGGCGGTAGAACTCCAGTTTAACGCAAATGTGACGGCTTCCGCGGCTGGCGCAACAGCACTGGTGCTTAAGCTGAACGGCGAGAACATCGGTGGAACCGAGATGGATTATACGGTTGTTACAGCAGATGTATATCAGAATGTAAGTGCAGACACGTTGATCCCGGTACCGGCCGGAACATCTCTTACCGTATCTGTGGGTAATATTTCCGCCGGAGCAGTCCTTGTCAAGGACGCAAACCTCATCATTAAAAAGCTTTCGTAGGAGGTGATCGGCTATGATCGCTTTTAGAAGCAAAATGGACGTGAAAAGCGTTGACGATGTGTTTGCGGAGATCAATGCCCGGCAGATCGCGGCGCTTATGATGCACGATCAGATGGCGGACTACTTTGATTTCCTTGGGCTGAGCGGATACAAGCGATTACACCTGTACCAGTATTTCGCGGAGAGCAAGGAACGCCGGGACGTGGCACATTACTACATCAACCATCACGGTAAGCTGATACCAGACCGGTTCGAAGGAAACGTACAGATGATCCCGGAGTCGTGGAGGTCTGCAAATCGGATGAGCGTAGGGAAATCCACGAAGCAGAAAGCAGTAGAGGACGGATTCTCCGTGTATCTCGGATGGGAACAGGCTACAAAAGACGTATACCAGAAGTACGCAACGGCTTTGCGTGAACAGGGGTATGTTGCGGATGCAATCTTTGTGGATAGGCTTGTGGAAGATGTTGATAATGAGCTTGAGCGCTTGGAACGCATCATCACTGATCTCATAACGTCAGGGTATGATCCGGTATACATCGTGGAGAGCCAGAAAGAACTACATGATAAGTATAAAAAGAAAATGCGGGGAGGTGTCAAGCATGGAAGCACTGATTAAGAAACTCAAAGAGCAACTGAGTATCGAAGCGAAAGAAGCTGTAAACTCGTTGACCACCAATCGGCTGGACGTGATCTATAAGCTTGTTGTGTCGATCTCTTATCTGGAAAAAATGGAGAAGAAAGAGTGGGAAGAAGCCCCGATCGCAGAAGCCGCTGAGAATATCATTAAAAAGTATTCCAACGGGCGATACGACCACAATATTGACGCACTGTACGATGCGTATATTGCGGCAAAACAGGCATATAAGGTTAATGGTGATCAAGGGCATCGGGACAAGCTTATGGAAACAGTCGGCCGGTTAATGGTAGAAGTGTATGACATGCTGTCCACTATGGTGATGGATAGCGACTTTGCCGATGAGAGGCAGGAGATCCAGAAGTATATCCGCAAGCTCGGAGACTGAAAAATGTGGTGATACATGGAGAATAAAAAAATGATAGAATATATAGTGTAAGGTTGACATGGCGAGTTGACATTTTTCTCCATTCAAATGCCAGCTCTATACATATATTGGCGTCATATTTCTATTGCCTCCTTATCAGCACACGTCCTTAAGAGAAATCCAGCCGGACACTGGAGAGGTTGAAAAGCGGATGCAATTTCCGGCGTGTGCATTGCTCCAGGGGAGCATGAAAAAAGCGTTACTCCAGAGGAGTATAGTGCGAAGCATAGCACGAAAAAACAAGTTGCTAACCGGCATCGGCCGGTTAAATCGAGGTAGCTCAGAGGTAGAGCGGTCAGAAGCGCGCGATAATACAGCTGACAGGTCAATGGTTCGATTCCATTCCTCGGTATTCCGCCATTCACTATGGTGGACATGTTTTTAGACTCCTTTTCTTACGTATGATGTCATCGGTTCATTCGGGGCATTATCGGAATGCAGCTCGTAGGCGCGAGTATTCGGGACAGATCCCGAGTGGACGGGGGTTCGAATCCTTCCATTCCGATGCAGGCTGGGTAGCGCCCAGATGAACTGAGGTACGCGCAACGCCTCAGAGAGATTGACAATGCCCGCGCGAGAAATCGCGCGGGAGGCGCACATGGACCAATAGCTCAGTTGGTCAGAGCAACCGGCTCATAACCGGTCGGTCCGGAGTTCGAGTCTCCGATGGTCCACTACCACGCCGAAGGTTTATTCGGCTCAATCCACACCGCTGACGAGCGGTTATAATACACGTTTAGGAGGATATATGCAGAACATTGAGCAGATTTTACAGGAGCTTGAAATCGAGGTTCCAGAGAGCAAGAAAGACGATCTGAAAAAGAAAATGTTGGAAAACTACCGCACGGTAGCTGACTACAACAAACAGGTGTCAAAAGCCGACGATTACAAGAAATCACTCGACTCCGTACAGGAACAGCTTGCAGGCTTTAAGGATGTTGACGTTGATGACCTCAAAGGGCAGATTCAGACATTAAATCAGCAACTTGCTGACGAAAAGGCTGGACGCGCTGCCGATGCAAGGAAAATCGAAGTCGAAAAGCAGGTGAACGAGTTTTTGGCAACCACAGACGAAAAAGGTGCAAAACAGTATGAGTTCATGAACGGCATTACTGAGGAGTACTATAAAAAGGCCCTCATGGAAGAACTGGACAAGGATTCTGCAAAAGGTAAGTCTATCAGTGACATCTTTAATGAGATGATCACCGATAAGGATGGGAACCAGAAAGAGGGAATCTTCGTTGACAAGCAGCAGACCGCAGCACAGCACAACGCGGCACGCTTTACAGCTCCGGCTAAGAACGGAAACCGAGGCGGAACAGGATTAACAAAGGAAGATTTCCGCAAAATGAATCTGGATGAAAGGCTGAAATTAAAGCAGTCTGATCCAGAGCTTTACACGGCACTCAGCGAGTAGCCGACAGACCGACTATGTGACCGAACATAGCCGCTAACCTAAACACCCTTAAGAATTATAGGTAGATGGGACTTTTTACGTTCATTTCTATAATAGTCCATCTACAGAAAGGACTATATCTATGGCAAGAACTGGAACATTCGGCGGTTTCTCTTTTGACCCGGAAGTATTTTCCGGATACATGAAAGAGCAGCCGACATGGAATGATGCAATTATCAATTCTGGCATTCTCGTGCAGGATTCCACAATCATGGATCTGATCGGAACAAAGGGTAACGTGGCAACACTCCCTTTCTACGTGCCGATCGATGAGGCCGATTCTCAGGCACTTAACAACGATGGTGAGACAGATAACACGCCGGTTGAAATCACCGGAAAGAAGCAGACAGCAATGCTTATCCAGAGAATGAAGGCTTGGAAAGCACAGGACTTCACAAAGGAGTTGACCGGTGCTGAGCCGATGACTCACGTTGCAAACTCTGTTGCAGGATTCTACAAGCAGACCCGTGTGCGTGATCTTATGGCCATCGTTGATGCGGTACTGTCTTTGACAGGAATGTCTTCACATATCACAGATATTTCGGCAGCGAAGCCGTCTGGCGGTGGATCTGCGACTGCAACAGATGCGAATAAGATTGATGCAACCACATTAATCTTTGCACAGCAGAAAGCACTTGGCGATTCGTCTGAAAAGATGGGATTGCTTTTCCTTAACAGCTACATTTTTGCAAAGTATAAGGCTCTTGGGCTGGTAGATTACAACAAGTACACCGTGACCAATGCACTCGCTGGTGATGTAAATCTCCCGTCCATCGGTGGATTTATCCCGGTTGTATCTGACAGATATACGGTAGATACATCTGGCGATATCCCGGTGTATAAGACCTACATGATCGGCGCAGGATCCATTTTAACCTGTGACAAGACAAACTATGAGGATCCGTACTATGCGGACTACGATCCGGAGACTAAGGCAGGTATCCGCAAGCTTTATACAAAGCAGGGTTATGTGCTCCACCCGAACGGATTCAGCATTGACACAAGCAAGATCACAAAAGAGTCTCCGACCAACGCAGAGCTTGGAGCGAAAGCAAACTGGTCTCTCGTTTACAACCACAAGAATATCCGTATGGGTATGATCAAGTCCAACGGCTAAGGAGGATTCCGGCATGGCATACGCAGATTATGAGTTTTACACAAAATCATTTTTCGGCAATGTCGTGCCGGAATCTGATTTTATGCGGCTTGCGGAGAGAGCAAGCGATTTTCTCGACACGCTGACGTTTGATCGGCTGACGGACGGACTGCCTACACCGGAGAAATACCAGAAGCGGATCAAGAAAGCCGTGTGCGCTGTGGCGGATATCCTGTATCAGATTGATATTGCGGAGCAGAACGCAGCAGCAGCGGCGGTTACTGGAACGGCTACCACCTTACCGGGTGGCGGCACGACCACAGGAATAGTAACCTCTGTATCATCCGGCAGTGAATCCAGATCATACGCAACCCCGCAGCAGATTGGAGCGAGCGCAAAGGAGTGGAGTGCGGTGTATGCCGCCGCCGGAGATGTACAGAAAACGAACGACTTACTCTTAAAGACAGCGTTACCGCTTCTAATGGGAGTAAGGACGGATGATGGAATGCCAGTATTGTATGCAGGAGTGTGAATATGAAGTTTAGAAAAAAGCCTGTTATCATTGAAGCATTTAAGTATGATGGTGATCTGAAAGACCGGAACGGCTTGTTTTACGTTCCATTTTGGGCGCAAGAAGCTTATAAGAAAGGCATTATGTATTACGGCGCAGAAACTTGTGATTTACCTCCGTGTGAGCTGTATATCGAAACATTAGAGGGAACACATCATGTTTCTGTTGGAGACTATGTTATCCAGGGTGTAAACGGAGAGCTTTATCCGTGCAAGCCGGATATTTTTGAAAAAACTTATGAGATGGTTGCTGATGAGGATAACTGTTGTGTTCTTGGCGGTCAGTCAACATTTGGATTTGGCGATGCTATCCGTTATCTAAAAAAGGGGCTTAAAGTGGCTCGTAAAGGTTGGAATGGGAAGAAACAGTACATTCAGCTTGCCGCTGGTATTTCTTATAAGACAGCGGATGGAGAGATTGTGAACTGTGAGCATGACGCAATTGGAAATAAAGCAATTGCTTTTGTTGGAACATCTGGTGTACAGATGGGGTGGCTTGCATCTCAGGCAGATATGTTAGCAGATGATTGGATTTTCACAGAATAGGAGGTATCAGAGTAATGGAAGCATTATTCACGAATATGACTATGATTCTGGCGGTGATCGGGATTCTGGCGTTCTGCGTGTCAGTGATCACCCAGGTATTTAAGGGTGTAGGCGTTCTCTCCGCGATCCCGACAGATGCCCTCGTATTCGTCCTCTCCATCGGAATCACCGTGGCTGCATTCGTGGCATACATGCAGTATATCCATATGGAAATTCTGTGGTATATGATTTTGGCGGCGATCATGGCAGGCTTTATCGTAGCGTTTGTAGCTATGTATGGATGGGAGAAGCTAACGGAGCTGTGGAAGAGGATGAGCAAAACCGATCAGCTCAAAAAATGATATGGCAGACAAAACAAACAGCATGGCTTATGAGAACCTAAATCGCCGCATCTTCGACGGTGTGGGGGAGTACGGTATACCGAAGGTATACCCCGAGACATTCGAAGGTGAATGCGAATTTGTAGGATTCAACTATGTCAGAGGGAAATGCACAAAGCCAGAGGAAAAAGCGGTTCACTTTTTCCTTGATGACTATCAGTTCAATGCGCTTTGGGTAAACGTGGATCGCTATGCGGAAAAGTTGAGCCGATTCCGATATATCCTCACACCAGATTTCAGCACTTACACCGATTTTCCAAAAGCGATACAGATCTACAACCACTATCGCAAGCACTGGATCGGTGCCTACTTGCAGGAGTATGGGTGCCATGTAATCCCGACAATATCGTGGAGTACACCAGACAGCTACGAGTGGTGCTTTGACGGCGAGCCAGAGGGCGGAACCGTGGCGGTATCTTCCGTTGGTTGCATGAACAGTATAGGCAAAAAACGCCTATTCTTATCCGGTTACAATGCGATGGTGGAACGTCTGAACCCGGAAAGCATTATCTTTTACGGCAGTGTGCCAGAGGAATGCACCGGGAATATCACAAGGATCAGAGCGTTTCACGACAAATTCAAGGAGGCGAAGTGTGATGGGTGGTAGAGGCGGAACAAGTTGTATAAAGCTGCGGGACGGCCCAGAAAAGGAAGGAAAGGACATTGATTTATCATGCCAAGGCCAACAAGAAATTTAAAGAATCAAAGATTTGGGAGACTTGTAGCAATAGAAAAAGTCAATGAAACAGGGGCGGCCCGTTGGTTCTGTAAATGTGACTGCGGAAACGAATTAGTTGTGCCCTCAAATAATTTGATTCGCAAAAACACATTGAGCTGTGGTTGCTATCAGAAAGATAGGACCTCGGAAGCCAAAAGGATTCATGGAGACAGACATACCCGCTTATATACTATATGGGTTGACATGCGCAGACGTTGCTCATGCAGCAGTGAACCGTCATACAAAAATTATGGTGGGAGAGGTATTACTGTTTGCAAAGAATGGCAAGAATCGTTCCTCGCTTTTAAAGAATGGGCGATGAAAAACGGATACTCTGAAAAGCTTACCATAGACCGAATAAATGCAAATGGTGGTTATTGCCCACAAAATTGTAGATGGGCGACATTGAAACAGCAAGGCAATAACAGAAGGAACAATGTCTGCGTAACTGTGAATGGCGAAATCCATACCTTATCAGAATGGAGCGAAATAACTGGAATCTCGTATCATACCATAACCAAAAGACGCTATCGCGGATGGAGTGATGTAGATGCAGTCACTACGCCAGTAAATAGGAGGTGAGCCATATCTATAGCAAGACAGTAACGATTTTCAACTATTACGAAAGCCCCACATCCGGCGATGCTATGTGGTATCCGCACATCCTCCGCAATGTGGATTTGAACACGGACCGCGGGGCGATCATCAAGAAGTACGGAGCGGACAGTACAGACAATGCACAGCTCCACATCCCGTACTATATGCACGCCACAAACCCTGATGTTGACGGCATAATGATCTCGACAGAGGACGGAATGCTCCCGTGGCGATCCCCGAAGGAATGGAAGCGGCAGACGAATGATAAGCTGGCAGAAAGTATTACATTCGGACCGGACGATTTCTTCTGGGAGGGAGAGTGGACTGGCGGTAATGTAAATGATGGTGACTATCGAAATGGATTCTATCAGTATATGAACAATACACATGATTTTGTATTTAAGATCACAAGCACAGGCGGTCCATATACTGTGATTCCGCATTTTGAAATTCTCGGGAAGTAGGTGTTTTTATGGGCGGACGTGGCGGCAGTAGCAATCTTAACTATCAAGGAAATAACGGAGGATCTGGCAGAGCGTCGAGCAACGGTGTGAATGTATCTGAAATGCGAGACAAACTTAATAGCCTTTCCCCAAATGTGGTGAATAGCAAGCTTGCCACGGAAACCGTAACACAGATTAATTCCTTAAAAGACAAAAACTCAGATGTGAAGATCTACCGGGCAACAATCGGAGACAGTATAAATCAAAATGACTGGGTATTTCTTTCAAAGGCACAGGCAGAACGATGGACCAAAACACCACTTGGGAGACCAAAGCCGGGAGTCAAAGTTGTTGAATCTACTGTGAAAGCAAAGGATGTTGACTGGACAGGAAAGAACCTGGAGTTTGTCTATAAAGGAAAGAGGAAACGGAAATAATGGCGGGTAAGACCTATCACTTCAAAGGCTTTTCCTTCGTGGACGGCGATACGAAAGTAAAGCTGAATATGTCTCGCTTCAACGAGCAGTACAGGAAGGCCCAGTATCAGCTTGACGGTGCTGTGATGAATAGCATGGTGCCTTTTATGCCGATGGAAACCGGAATCTTCGTAGGCGTTACCAAAGCGGCAAGTGCGGCGGTACAGGGATCGGGACGTGTGTTTGCGGCCTATGGTCCTCAAGGACGATTCCTCTATGAAGGAAAGGGCATGGTGGACGAAAAGACCGGTTCTCCGTGGGCGAAAAAGGGCGCAAAGAAGGTACTTGTTAGCCAGTATTCCGGCAAGACACAGGCCAAAGAGTATCTGACGTACACAAAGACGAAACATCCGGCGGCGCAAGCACATTGGTTTGACGCTGCAAAAGAAAAGGATGGACAAACGTGGATCAAGAATGTGAAGGAAACAGCGGGAGGTGGACGGCGTGGCTGATGCAAAACCGATTGGAAAAGATGCGACAGGATATGAAATTCTGACAGCCGCCATGAAAGCGTTGCTGAATCAGTATCCCGGATTGGATCCGGGGGAAACCATAAAATTCGAGGAGCTGGGCGAAGACAGCGGAATCGCATTTTCCGCAGACAATGGTGCACTCGTATACAGTGAGAGGGAAGATATATGCGGAGGTATCCATCAAGTATGCCAGTATCCGTTTTACGTGGTTTACCGGTCAGCGGCGCAGAAAGAGCGGTATAAGCTGAGCATCCAGCAGTTCCTTGACACACTTGGCAAATGGATTTGCCGTGAACCAGCCGTGATAAACGGCGTTGAAACCCGCTTATCTGCCTTTCCACGGCTTTCTAATGGGAGACAGATAAAACGTATCACTCGTGATAATTCATACGGCACAGAGCCGCAGGAGAACGGCGTACAGGACTGGATATTGCCTGTATCGGTCCGTTACACGAATGATTTTGAACTGTAAACCGACGGTACAACGAGAGTGCCGCCGCTAACCTATACCGCCTAAAAAGTTATAGGCAGAAAGGGCTTTTTATTATGATTGAGAGAAAATATCTTGCTCATTATCTGGACGCAACATTTGGAGGAGAAACACCGGGCTATGTACGCATCGGTAAAGATCTTGAAGAATACAGCGAGGAGCTGAACCCGGACGTAGAAGTAAACAAAAACATTCTCGGCGAACAGTCTGTAAAGCACTCCGGATACGAAGTACAGGCAGACGTGGATCCGTTCTACTACGAGGATTATGACGATGCTCTCTCCAATAAGATCATGGAGATTGCCAACACCAGAGCAACCGGAGACAAGTGCAAAACGACGATGGTTGATGTGCTTCTTAAGCCTGGCGCAGACGAAGAAACCGCTCCGACCGTGGTATGGGCGTACCGTGAGGACGTATACGTTATCCCGAACAGCGTGGGCGGCGATACATCTGGCGTACAGACACCGTTTACGGTATACAAAGCCGGAAACAGAGTGAAAGGCACATGGGATATGACAAAGAAATCCTTCACGGCATCTCTTGTATAGGAGGATATAGGAAATGGCAAAACAGATCGTAATTGATGATCGGGAATACATCGAGATTGTGGACAAAAACGGCACAGTGACCGGTGGCTTTATGTTTAATCCGGCGGATCTGGATATTATCAAGCGTGCGGACACGGTACAGAAAAAATTCGAAGAGCTGGAGCTTCCGGCAGATGATGATCCTGATGGACTGGACAAGATGTCCGGCACTGTAAAAGAGCTTTTCGATGAGCTTCTGAATACTCAGGGGGCATCCGACGATCTTTTCAAGCACTGCAATCCGTGGACTCCGTATAAGGATGGCAGATTTTTCTGCGAATATGTTCTCGATCAGCTTGTAAAATTCATCGAAAGTGAAATGAACGTGCGAATTAAAAAGAGTACTTCCCGTCTCCGTAATTACACGGAGAAGTACAGAAAATGAGCAGCTATGAGCTGCCCTCTTCTCTAAACATTGGTGGAACGGATTATGCGATCAACGCAGACTTCCGTTCCATTATTGGAATTTTGGAAGCTTGCGAGGATCCAGATTGGACAGATAGAGAAAAGCAGGAAATCATGTTTGAGATTCTGTACAAGGATTTCGAGCAGATTCCCAGAGAACTCCGGGAGGAAGCCTGCAAGAAAGCTGCTGACTTTATCGACGGTGGTATGCGAGATAAAAAGAACAGCCCTCGGCTGATTGACTGGGAACAGGATTCTCGGATCATCATTCCTGCGGTCAACAAAGTGGCAGGAATGGAGGTTCGTTCTACCACGTTCCTTCACTGGTGGACGTTTCTGGGATTCTTTATGGAAATCGGAGACGGACTTTTTTCCCAGATCCTTGCGATACGGCAGAAAAAAGCCAAGCATAAAAAATTAGAGAAGTGGGAAAAAGAATTCGAACGGGAAAACGCAGACATGGTAGGCATTCGCAAGAGATTAAGCTCCGAGGAAAAGAAAGAGATTGCGGCTCTTGAGAAGTGGCTATAAGGAGATGAATTATGGGACAGGCAGACGGAACAATACTCATTGATACATCGATCAGCGATGATGGGCTTGTAGCCGGCACGAAAGAAGTCGAAGCCGCGGCACGCCGGATGGCTGAGTCTGTCTCTGGCATCGGGGACAAGGCTAAAATCGCCTTGCAGAAGCAGGCGGACTCCTTCGCGAAGCTCAATAGCCAGTACGATGAACAGGCTCGTAAAGTAGAGGAGCTTAAATCAAAAGTTGAGGAGCTTAAGGGGGAGAAGATACCTACACAGGAGTATACAGATCTCAACAAGGAAATCGATTCTGTAAGCAAAAAGCTTGATGCAGTAATTGAACGCCAGATTAAATTTGTGGAGATTGGCGGAAACCGGAATAGTCAGACCTTTAAGGCGATGGAATACGACATTGACATGTTGCGGCAGAAGTTGGAAGAAGCACAGCAAGCCAAGGCAAAGCTAGAATCCTCTGGTGGAGCTTATACCACAGGAATAGATACCGAATCCGGCCAGAAGACGATGGCTCAGTACACATCAGCGCAGGTTACACTGGAAAACACTCTTAATCGTTTGAAAACCTCCTACGCAGATCTTAATGAAAAGACGAAAGAGTACAATAGCGAAACAAAAAAAGCTTCAAAATCCACAGGAGATTTTCAAAAAAATCTTGGAAAAACATCAGTAAGCTTTAAAAAAATGCTGAGCTATGCATTCGGTATCCGCTCTCTCTTCGCCCTATTTAACCGCATCAGAAGTGCCGTTACAGACGGAATGAAGAACCTTGTCCAGTATTCCGGCAGCACAAACAGCACGGTTTCCGGGCTTATGGGATCGCTGACGCAGCTTAAGAACGCACTTGCGACAGCATTTGCCCCGATCCTTACCGCAGTAGCTCCGGCGCTGAACTATCTCATCAGCCTCTTGACAACAGCAGCAATAGCGGTGGGACAGTTTTTCTCCGCTCTTACTGGGCAAAGCACCTTCGTAAAAGCTACAAAGGTGCAGGAAAACTATGCGGATTCGCTAAAAAAGACGGGATCAGCAGCAAAGAAAGCAGAAAAGAGTCTGGCATCATTTGACACAATAGAACAGATTGGATCAAAAAGCAGTGACTCTGGCGGCGGTGGAGGCAGTTCCACGAACCCGAAGGATATGTTTACAACCGAACAGATCAGCTCCTCCATAAAGGAGATGGCAGATAAGATCCGACAGATGGTAGCTGCTGAGGACTGGCAAGGCGTAGGAAACTATATTGGATCTCAGATCGGCAACGGCTTGAACTTCGGTATGAGTAAACTGGATCAGTTCCTATCTACTACGAACTGGAAGGGCATCGGAACGGCAATCACCGCAGGACTTACCGGTTTTTTCTCTACATTCAGCTGGAGCACATTGAGCAGTACAGTTTCTCACTTTATATCTGGAGCTGTTCAACTTATCACTGGATTATTCAAGGGTGTAGATTGGCGATCTATCCCGCAGGGAATTATTGATGCAATTGGCGGAATCTTAAAAGGATTTGACTATGCGAGTGTCTTCGGCTCTGTCGGTGAGCTGATCGGAACGGCAATAGCATCCGGCATAGACCTTTTAAAAGGTCTTGGAGACGTTCTGGTGAACTCGTGGAACAGCGTTGTCAGCTATTTCTCTGGTTATATTGATGCGTCCGGCGGAAATATCGTACTGGGGCTTTACAATGGCATTGTTAACGCGCTCAAGAGTGTAGGATCTTGGATTGTGAATAATATCTTCAAACCGTTTATTAACGGATTCAAGTCTGCATTCGGAATTCACAGCCCATCCACAGTCATGATGGAAATGGGGCAGTACCTCATAGAGGGACTCCGAAATGGAATCAGCAATTTCATTTCCTCAGTTATCACGAAATTTGCAGAAATTAAAGATAAGATCATCACTAAGTGGGACGAGACTAAGCAGAAGACACAGGAGAAATGGAGCAGCATTAAGAGCGGACTTGAAAGTACATGGACAGCGGTCAAAACATCTGCCGGTGAGAAATTCCAGGCGATCAAGGAAACTGTATCAACACGTTGGAACGAGACAAAATCCAGCACCGAGAGCGCATGGGGATCTATCCACAGCACACTTGCAACGAAGTGGGAGGAGATTCGGAGCAACGCAACGGCGAAATTCACGGCGATCAAAGACAGTATTGTAGCCGCATGGAACACGCTAAAATCAGAGACCAGCACCATATGGAATGGCATCTGGGGTGCGATGAAATCCGTCATCAACACAATCCTGGGCGGCGTAGAGTCGATGGTGAACGGTGTCATCAATGCACTGAATAAGATGATCAGCGCACTCAACAATCTGAGCTTTGACATTCCTGACTGGGTTCCGGGAATCGGCGGAGAATCCTTCGGACTGGACATTCCAACCGTAAGCAAGGTACATTTGCCACGTCTGGCATCCGGTACGGTGGTGCCGCCGCGCGCCGGTGAATTTGCGGCGATCCTGGGAGATAACAAGCGCGAAACAGAGGTAGTTTCCCCGTTGAGTACGATGAAACAGGCGCTCATGGAGGCTTTGGCAGAAAGTGGAATCTCCGGCGGTAGTCAGCAGGTTGTCATTCGATTCGAAGGCAATCTGGCGCAGCTGGGGCGTGTACTGAAGCCTGTGATTGACTCGGAGAATAACAGAACCGGCGTGAGACTGGTAACAGGAGGTAGCCGATGAGTCATTTTACAATATTTACCGTGGACGGAGTGGAGTACGACGTGGATGTTATGAAACTCTCGCGCAAAGCGAAAGTGACAGACACCGACAACTCCGGCAGAACGCTGGATGGTGTGATGCACCGTGATATCATCGGAACATACTACAATTATACACTGGAAGTTCAGGCAAAAGACGGAAAATATCAAGACTATGACAGGCTTTTTGATGTTGTTAGTGCACCACAGGACAGCCACGACTTTGTGATCCCGTACGGGCAGGAGACACTATCCTTCAAGGCTTACGTCACAACCGCCGAGGATTCCATGATCCGAAGGAATGGCGTGAATCTGTGGGGATATGAAGACGCACTGAAATTGGATTTCGTAGCAATGGAGCCGCAGCGAAGGAGATAAGGCATGAAGTGGGATGTATCAATATCGACAAACGGAGAAGAGTATTATTCTTCTACGGATAATCTTACGACTCAGGAAGAGCAAATGCCGGGGTATGCATATCTCCTTCCCGGATATGCGCTGCTAAATGGCGAGTATCAGAATGCCCCAGATGTAATTCCAGAGGGACAAAGTGGTTACACAAGCAGTCAGATATCGGATGCAAATGGAGAGTTTTCTGATGCACCTACACTCAGAATTGTTTTTGACCGGCTTAAAACATCCAGAGGAATAACCTTGAATTTCAACGGGATCTCTGGAGATTATGCCTCGGAGCTTAATATTAAGTGGTTCAAAAACGGTGAGCTTGTGGAGAACTTGGACTTTTCCCCAACCTCAAGTACATATTTCTGTGAGGCATCTGTAAAGCTTCACAATGAGGTCGTGATTACTTTCCAGAAGACTTCCAGACCATATAGGCATGTATGGATTGCTAAGATCACGAACTATCGCTTGGTGGACGCTGGTGGCTTGAAAATCGTCTATGGAGATATTGCACTCGGGGCAAAAGAGAATGCTGAATACAGCTGCAATGACGGTGGACATCTTGACAATTTGAAAATAAAGCATTCCTTTCCAGATGTAGCTCTGAACTATCCCGGATATGCGCTGCTAAATGGTGAGTATAAAAGCTATGATGTTTTCCCAGAATCCGGTTATATTTCCAGAGCAGTATCCGATGAAAACGGAGTATTCCAGACAGGGATCATACAGCCGGGAGCTGCGCTTGTTCCGCACCAAGGCCTTTACCCTTCTTCGCACTTTGGCGTTCCGACACTGACTGCTTCTTTTTCTGATCGATATAGCAGTCAGGGGATTTCGCTGATATTCAACGATCACTCCGGAGATTATTGCTCTCAGCTTACTATCACATGGTATCGAGGCACAGAAGAGCTTGCGCAAGAAAGATTCTATCCAAACGATTATGAATATTTTTGCTATCATCCGGTGGAATATTACGACAAAGTGACAATCGCATTTGAGAAAACCTCCAGACCATACAGGCCTGTGTTTTTGACGGATATTCAATATGGGTTGGGGCGCACCTTCTTGGATGACGAGGCGAAAAATGTGGATTGCTGTATAGAATTAAGCCCTATCAGCGAAGAAATCAGTATAAACATGCTGAATTTCACCATTCGGAGTAAATCCAATATTGCGTTTAATTTCCAGCGCAGGCAGCAGATGAAACTGTATTTCGACGAGAATATCATTGGAATCTTCTACCTTAAATCTGGAAAAAGAGTAAGCAAAACAGACTATGAAGTTAATACAGAGGACGCTGTTGGCCTGTTAGATACATCAGAATTCAAGGGCGGTATCTATAACGATGAGCCGGTAAAAAATGTTGTGGCGGCGATTTTTGAGGATCAGAACATTAATTATTTCCTGGATCAGACATTACAGGAGCAGACAGTAACCGGATATCTTCCGGCCGGAAGTCGGCGTGAATCTCTCGCGCAAGTCGCATTTGCAATTGGGGCCTCCGTCAATACTGCATATGATCTCAATCTGTATATCTATCCTCGGAACACAGGAATCATAAAGCCTCATGCGGGACTCCACCCGGGGGCCGGTTTGAAACCCGGAATGAGAGTGACGAAGGAAAGCTTTACGAAAACAAATACGATGTCTGGGCTGACAATCAATCACAGCGATATCACGACCGGTGCGAGAGTGTATGCGCATACTTACATCAAGTCGGACGAGTCAGAGGAACTGTACAAAGACACCTTGACCGGCATCGCAGAAATCACTTTCTCTGAGGCGCATCATAGTCTGGCAATCACTGGTGGCACGATAACGGCTTATGGAGATAACTGGGCAACCATTACGGGAACGGGCGGCGAGGTAGTACTCACCGGAAAGAAGTATACACATCTTACCACGATCCATGAGAAGACGAACCCGAACATCAGCCAGAACGAGAATCTCGTGGAAGTGAAGGACGCGACACTCGTAAACCCTCAGAATGTGAATGAAGTTCTCAATCGTGTATACGATTATTACAGCAGCAACGAGTCTGTTTCCTGCCGTGTCTTACTCAATGAGGAAGAGTTGGGAGATATTGTTTCAGTAGATACAGACTTTGACGGGACACGGATCGGATCCATTAAAAAGATGGATTTCACCTTCACACGGGAAATGACAGCGGAGGTAGAGATAGGATGAGTGTTTTTGAGACTCTGATAACAGACCGCACGGCGGACGATGTAACAAACCGCACGGAAAAAGGCTGCATTGCTTATACAGACCTTAACCGTGTAGAAACAGCCTGCCGTGATCTTGCGGACATCCTGTTTGTGGACATCAATACAAAAACAGACTGGACAATGCGAGATTTCCGTACCGACAGCGATATGCAGCGGATCCGCGGCAACATACAGGCGCTGAGAGAGGCATACTTCACAAAGCCAACGACCCCGGCAACGCCGCAGAGAATCGAATATCAGTCCGTTACGGAAGCCAACAATATCGAACAGATTCTTGCGGATATCTATGAGATGTATCAGTCCTCCATGTCCGGGGCGCGGCGGCTTGCGTTCCGTCTGGGGACAAGGCCAATCGGAGACAGGAGGTAACACATGGCATTAAAAACGAACTATAAGGACGACATCTATGAAGGTAACAGAAAATACAATCAGGTGAGCAATTCGGACGGGACAATTTCCCTTGTGGATCAGACCAATTACACGCAGGAAGGGGATCCGTTCAAAGCCGAAGATATCAACGCGACAAACATGGCAATAAACCGACTCTATGATGTACGTACCGGCACATTGACGGCCGGAGGATGGACCTCAAGTGCACCATACATGCAGACGATTACTGTTGATGGACTTAAGGACACAGACCGCCCGGATATCTCCTGCACCGATGATCTAACATCTAAGGCAAGCAAAAAAGCACGCCGGAAGGAATGGAACAAGGTGGATCGGATCGTTACCGGAGACGGACAGCTCACGGCATACTGCAATTTCGACAAGCCGAACCTCGACTTGCCTATAGAAATCCACAGATCATAAGGAGGAACAGCATGGAAGAATTAGAGAACGCGATCAGCACACAAGCAGAAGAAAATACAGTTTCCCTCGCATCCGCACAGGCTCTTGCTGATGCACTCGCAAAAATCGAAGTCTACACTCCCACTACTTGGGTAGACAACTCATCTCCGGACATTGATGCGGAGCATCTGAATAAGCCGGAACAGGCAATCAAACGCGTCACGGATGCACTCAATTCCGCCGTTGATGTAATAAAAGATTTACAGTCTCAGGTAACGAAGAACTCCGGGGCTATCTCTGATGTAAATAACAATTTGAGTAATAAGGCAGACAAGACGTCCTTATCAAACTATGTTTCAAAGGATGATTTAGGCGTTTTCCTCACCGCATCCGGAACAAAAGCTGCAGTCTTTAGAGGCTATGTTGAAATTACAAACTTGAAGCTCTATGCGAGACACACATATCTCATTTTGGGCAAGGCTGAAGCCAGTATGACGGTTTCTTTAATCGCGGCAATAATTGGATTTCCATCTTCTGACTATGGAACATCTTATTCTCTTGGAATGTCAAGATCAACTGGAGCTAATGGTGGAGGATGTGTTACAGCTGCAATCATAACATTGACAAAAGATTGTACTATTTCGCTTCAAGGATATGGATATGATAATGCAACATATGATTATCAAGGATTTTTAATGGCAATACAGTTGAAATGATTAAGAAAAAACAACCTTTTTCATAGTCCAAGTTTTACTGTAGCTATCATACACTCGACGAACGATTAATCCCCCATCATTTGGTGTATATTCTTGAATAATATAATTCCCGCCATTGATCGGATAATAAACCTTCATTAGAAATGCCTGCGTTTCCAAGGACATACGAATAATCTGGAAGTCCATATGACGCGCCAGAAGTACTTTCTGCATATGGAGAGTTTCTCCTACTCAAATTGTTAGTTTGAGCGAGGACAGGAAGACACAAAAACGGCGGCACCAGGGGAAAGCGGGGTGCCGCCAAAAGAAAAAGGTCGTAGGGGTATGGAACCCTACACCAATATAAACGTAAAGAAAATAAAATTGTGACAATAATAAGAAGAAAGGGGAAATAAAATGGCAGATGCATTTTTAAAGCAGTACGGCGGATCCGGTGCGGACTCCTCTGACTGCACAGCAAAAAAGAGCCAGGTTCTCGCCGGAGTAACGGCGATCACCAGTGACAGCAACGATGAGGCAGAAGCCGGAACCATGCCGGAGCGAGGCGCACTGAATAGAACGCTTGCCGCAGGTCAGTCCGTAACGCTTCCAGAGGGGCATTATACCGGCGGTACGGTGTCCGCTCAGAGCTTGGCAAGCCAAACGGCTGCAACTGGAACATCTGCGGACTTAAGAGTCGGAAAGAACGCTTATGCGAACGGAAGACTCTTTTCGGGGGCTATCGAAGATATGAGCGGCGGGAAAGTTACTTTATCAGAAACGCAGCAGACTATCTTGTGCTCAGGTAAATACATGACAGAGAACATTGTAATCCCAGGAGTGAAAGCAGTTGATATGACGGTACCAAGAAGCTCACAAAGGGGGTCTTTTAAAAGAGCAAACAATGTTGTACGTTCCAATATCTATTATATAGAAGGAAATTTTCCTTCTCAATTATCTGGAAAATATACTTTGTTTTATTATTTGTCTGGCGGCACATCATACAACAATGGATTTGTTGGGAATGCTGGCTTTGGTTCAACCGAACGCGGATATGTGTTTACTAATATGGGGCAGGGGGATAATGATGCTAACGCAGATCAAGCTTATGTAATAGGAGCCAATGATTGCATAATGAGCACTACCGGGTTCAAGTTACCTGTCACTCCCGGTTTTAGCAATGACACATACCGCGTGATTGTTGTTGAGAATATTTAGGCGAGGAGAAAATTTATGCGAGATATTACATTATGCCATCCACGGCTCCAGAAGCTTGCGGCGGCCCTCGTGCAGAAATGCGCAGGACAGGGCTTGAAGATCAAGATCGGCGAAACCTTCCGCACTGTGGCGGAGCAGGATGCATTTTATGCGCAGGGGCGAACGAAACCAGGCAACAAGGTGACGAACGCTCGCGGATCCAGTTACAGTTCCTTCCACCAGTGGGGAACCGCCTTTGACATCTACCGAGCAGACGGTCGCGGCGCATACTATGACGCTGACGGTTTCTTTTCCCGTGTAGGTGCAATCGGAACTTCCATTGGGCTTGAGTGGGGCGGTAACTGGAAATCCATACCGGACAAGCCACACTTCCAGCTCCCGGACTGGGGCAGCGGCACGAAGAAGATCAAAGCTCTATACGCCACTCCACAGGATTTCATGGCAACATGGGAGAAAGACACCACCTTACAGCCGGAAGGCTGGGTACACGACGCTCACGGCTGGTGGTGGCGGAACGCGGACGGGTCTTACCCAAAGATGTGTTGGAAAGTAATCAACCGCCACTACTATCTCTTCGGTGCATCTGGTTACATGCTGACCGGCTGGGTGCAGTTTGATGGAACCAAAACGGGTGTAGGTGACTGGTATTACCTTGAAGAGTCTGGAGAGTACCAAGGCGCACTCTGGCATGCGAAGGGGACAGAGGGTGCGTTAGAGCGGTGGGATCTGTAATGAATTTCGTGTTGCATTTCGTGTTGCATAGATCTACAATTATAGTAAAGAGTACGTCAATCAAGTGTAGATAACTACACTTGATAGCACACCCAAAAGCCGCATAAAATAAGGGAATTTCAAGAAACCCCTATATTTTCAAGAAATTCCCTTATCGCCCTATAAACCGGTTCAAGTCCGGTCACCGGCATTGAAAGAAGCTTGTAAATACAGGCTTCTT
>ERZ840371.528-NODE-528-length-46288-cov-3.974953_pt1 | contig 46288 bp, 38 predicted proteins | sample MGYA00519937_ERZ840371 | MGnify/ENA primary metagenome ERZ840371 (study PRJEB31850, sample SAMEA3708873) | human gut metagenome | biome: human gut; feature: human-associated habitat; material: faeces | place: China | collected 2014 ... | reverse complement strand
ATATCACGATCCTTTGGCTCTACGTCATTCATACGCTTGCCGTCGATCAAAAGATCACCGCTGGAAATATCCTCAAGACCTGCTACCATACGAAGGGTAGTAGACTTACCACATCCAGATGGTCCTACGAAAATGATAAATTCCTTGTCCTCGATATCAAGGTTGAAATCCTTAACCGCATGGAATCCATTTGGATATACTTTGTTGATGTTCTTTAATGAAATGCTTGCCATAATAAAAACCTCTCTTCAATACTAAAAATCTTCTGTCATTATTTTACGATGAACTCATCGATGGCTGCCAAAACAGCATCCAGATTGTCATCCTTCTGGATATTCAGTGTCAGGTTCTTGGAAAGATCCAAACTGAAGATACCCATGATAGACTTTGCATCAATCACATAACGATCGCATACCAGATCGAAATCATTGTCAAAAGATGTGATTGCACTGACAAAGCGCTTTACCTTGTCAATAGAATTGATATTAACAGTAACTGAAGTCATACGAAATCTCCTTTCTGATTGGTATAAGCACTATTCGCCAACTCATGAACTTATTATAGGAAATCCCCTCCCACCTGTCATCGTTAAACTAACCAAAATAAACAAGGGATGTTCGTCACTTTAACTTGGTTGACGAAGTGCTTGCACAAACGTTAAAATATCTATAAAAATACAGAGGATTTTGAACGAGGAGAGATCATGACAAGCGCAGAAGATATCGAGGAATTATTAGACCAGATACAAAATCAGACAGGCATCCGTTTTTCCATTACGGATAGCCAGATCGATGATGAAGAATTGCTCATCACCTTAAAAAATATGCTCCGTGCCGGGCACAGCAGTACATCCAAGGAGGGCTTTTTGCGCGGACTTTTGCTGGGTCTTTTATCTGATCAGGAGATCGCCGAGGGGATCCACCGCTTTCATCTGGAAAAGAACGGCTACTTTTTCCCGGTCCTCATGGAGACCAGACAACCGATCTCATCCATGGAGCAGTCTATCTTTGCCCAGTTCTTCTCCTCCGGTGCGGATACTCTGATCCAGACCGATGAATGTCATATAGCGCTCATCCGCCAGTTACCGCAGGAATCCTCCCAGGAGACACTGCGCCAGATGCTCTTTGATATGCAGGGCACTCTGGAGGCAGAAGCCATGATCTCCCTGCATTTTGCCTATGACCGTATCGCCACATCCTTAGACCAGTTGCCGGGTATTTTTCTCAATATCTCCTCCGCTATGGAGATCGGCAATATTTTCTCCGATACGGAGCACATCCACTGGGCGCAGGATCTGGGGCTTGGCAAACTGGTCTATCAACTGCCGGTCGAGACCTGTGAAGAATATCTGCACGATCATTTCCACGGGCTCCACCTGACGGATATTGATGATGAGACCCTGCACACCATCCATACCTTTCTGGACTCGGGTCTTAGCATTGCAGAGTGCGCCAGAAATCTCTATCTCCACCGCAATACCCTGATCTACCGCCTGGACAAGATCGAGCAATTGACCGGGCTGGATATCCGCAAGTTTGATGATGCCGTCATCTGTAAAATGGCGCTCATGATCTCCACCTATCTCATACATAAGAGCGATCAGTAAACACATAGTTAAAAAATCCCGGACAAGGCAAAGAACCTGTCCGGGATTTCTATAGTTTCTATGTAATTTTTTATACGGTTCTTCTGGCACCGTCGCCGATGTCTACCACATAAAATTCTGCATCAATACCGGTCTTTTCCTTGTATCCGGCACCAACTTTTTCCATAAAGGCGTCTACTGCATCATTCTTGACAATGCTGACGGTACAGCCACCAAAGCCACCTCCGGTGATACGGGATCCAACCACACCGTCGATAGACCATGCCAGATCTACCAAGATATCGATCTCCTCGCAGGATACCTTGTAATCATCGCGCAGAGATACATGGGATGCATTCATAAGTTTGCCGAACTTTTCTACGTCGTTATCTTTTAAAGCAGCAACTGCCTCAATGGTACGCTGGTTCTCTGCAACCGCATGGCGGGCACGCTTTTTACATTCTTCATCAGTGATAACTTCCTTGTATTTTTCAAAGCCTTCGTTATCCAATTCGCCCAGACTCTGGATGTCAACGACCGTCTGCAACTGTGCCAAGGCTTCTGCACATTCCTCACGGCGCTTATTGTACTGCCCGTCCACCAGACTATGCTTTACCTTGCTGTTGGTAATGACGATCTTGGCATCCGGCAATGCGATCTTGGCATATTCATAGGAAAGGTCGCTCGTATCAAGGAAGATCGCACAATCCTTTTTGCCCATGGCAACGGCAAACTGATCCATGATACCGCAGTTACAACCATTGAAATTATTCTCAGAATACTGACCGATCAAAGCCAGATCTGTCATAGAAAGATCAGCAAATCCATAAAGATCACGCAGGATGGTTCCGGTCAATACCTCTAAGGATGCAGAAGAAGAAAGTCCGGATCCGTTTGGGATATTGCCCCAGATCGCCATATCAAAGCCTTGTGTCATCTTCTTGCCCTTGCCGTCAAATGCCCAGACAACGCCCAGCGGATAGTTTGCCCAACTGTAACTTTTCTGGTAACTAAGGTCTGACAAAGATACTTCCACAACCTCGCAATCCTCCAGATTTGCTGAGAAGAAGTGGATCTTATCGTCCTCTCTCTTTCTTGCTACACCATAAGTACCGATGGTAAGGGCACATGGAAAAACGTGACCTCCATTATAGTCTGTATGCTCTCCGATCAGATTTACACGTCCCGGTGCAAAATACTCGCGGATATCTCCACCGTCTCCGTAGATCTCTACAAATTTTGCTCGCAAATCCTTTGCGTCCATGCCTTTTTCTCCTTCCATTTGCTTTTATTTCATATGCTTATATATGTACCTTGTCCGGTGAGATCCGCTGCATTGCTTCCAGCAGATCCTCTCCCGGCTCAAACAAGACCTTGATCTCATTTCCCATATCCGGATCCCGGATGATCATCGTATAATAAGTAACCGCCGGGTCATGGGAAAGACAATCGTAAGTCTTCATATTTCGTCCGATGTATGGCTGTACCGGCTCTGTCTTGGAACGGGCAACCACAACCAGGTCCTTCATCTCGCAGGAGATCAACTCCTGTCGCTTGGTCTTACGTTTGATCTTGGTGATCTCCAAAATACCATTGGTATAGGTATAGTCAAAATCTATCTTGGTATTCTGCGTCACAAAATAGCAGGCGATGATCATAACGATCAAGGGAATACCAAACACCCTGTAATCTACAAAAACAAAATTGAGTGCCATAAAGATCGTGATCATGATCATAAGCACATTGTAGATCTTGGTAACCGCCGGTGCCTTTCTATGGACAGATTTTTCTATATATACATCCTGGTAGATCACTTTTTATCCCTCCGTAAGATAATAGTCTCGTAAGGTGATATTTTACCACTCCGACTACCCAAAAGCAACTCGCCCTCGCCAAGTTCCACATGTTGATTCATGGCAGAAAAGTTCTGCAGGATCACATAATCGCATCCTTCCTTGCTGCGCGTTGTCACTTCCACGCCCTCCGGGATGTAGTTAAACGGCTTGCACACGCGGGAAAGTTCCACGATACGCTTGTAGAGATCGTCGTAGCATGACTGCTCCACATCCGCCCCAATATAGTAGCCATAGCCCATGCCATAAGGCTGGAAAGTCACAGCCGGCTGTCCTTGGTAAAAATCCGTGCCATAGGTCATCAGCACACGCGCGCTGGTCACATCGATCAACTGGCACAGATACTTGCTCTCGTATGAGATCTGGTTTGCAAAAATACTGCGGTCCTCCGGCACCAGTTGATTGGTCTCTCCATCATACAAGCCATCGATCTCGGTCTGACGCAGTCCAAGCAAATCTGTAAGTCCTGCCGGTGTTGCTCCCAGATAGCAGCGGTCGGTCGCATCCACAATGCCGGAATGATAAGTCGTAATGAAGATACCTCCCTGTGCCACAAAATCACGGACTCTTTCAGCAAAGCCCTCGCGGAACATATATGCCATTGGTGCCGCTAAGATCTTGTATCCCTTAAAGGCATGATCCATATTGATCACATCTACATTTAAGCCAAGTTTGCGGAAAGCATAATAGGACTTTTGCACGGCTTCTACATAGTGGAGCCCCTTGTTTCTAGGTCCCTGTGCATCTTCCATTGCCCAGCGGTTTTCAATATCATAGATCACGGCTACATCCGCATGGGTGGTCGATCCGACCAGTTCGCGGATGGCTCCCAATTCCTCACCCACCTTGGTCACTTCTTTAAAGACGCGGGTATCCCTGCCGCCATAGTGATCGATCACAGCACCATGGAACTTCTCAGATGCTCCCCGGCTCTGGCGGATCTGGAAATAAAGCACACTGTCAGATCCATGCGCGATCGCCTGCATGGATTGCGCATCCAGCATGCCCGGTCTTTTCAGTTTGCTGACCGACTGCCAGTTGGTGCTGGACGGGCAGGATTCCATCATCAGGTATGGCTGATTCTTCAAAGAACGCATGAAATCATGCCAAAATCCATTGTCCGTAGCGGTCAGGATCTCCGGTTCTTTGTGCCAGGTCGGATAGGTGTCCCAGGACACTACATCGATCAGTTTTGCCAGTTGGTGATAGTTGAGCCCATAAAAATCATGCATCATATTGATGGTAGTAGGAATATCCGATCCCGCATCACGGATCGCCTTGATCTCCTCCGCAATAAAATCTCCGGTCTGTTCGCTGACAAAGCGCTTCCAGTCCAGATTTAAGCCGTGTAACGTGGTCTCGCCCAGTGGAGACGGACTCTCCACCTGGTCAAAAGACTGGTAAGTGTGACTCCAAAAAGTCGTACTCCATGCCTGATTGAGTGCCTCCACAGTCTTATATTTGTCCTTTACCCAGTTACGAAAAGCCTCCTGACAGAGTGGGCAATGGCACTCCCCACCATACTCATTGGAAATATGCCAGAGAATGACCTGCTTTCTTTTGCCATAGCGCTTTGCCAGTTCCATATTGATGGCACGCACTTTCTGACGATAGATCGGGGAGGTATAACAGTGATTGTGGCGATAGCCATAATGAGCACGCTCACGCCTCTCATTCACACGGAGCACCTCTGGGTATTTCTCTGCCATCCACTGTGGTCTGGCACCGGATGGCGTTGCCAAAATGACCGATATGCCAGCCTGATCCAGACGATCCATGATGGTATCCAGCCAGCCAAAGTTGTATTTTCCTTCTTCCGGCTCTAAGGTCGACCAGGAGAACACTCCCAGCGTTACCGTATTGATATGCGCCTCCTGCATCATGGCGATATCTTCTTCCAAGATATCCGGTCGGTCTAACCACTGCTCCGGATTGTAATCTCCTCCGTATAAAACCTTGTCCAAGTCCATAAATTCCTCCTTCTCCCAAAAGACAAATGCCCCCACCTTCGTGAGAGCATTTGCTGAAAACTCTCTTTTCTATATGCCTCGGAAAGAGAATGTCAATGTTAATTTTTTGCTGTTGTCGATCAGATATTCCGGATGCGTCAATGCGCCCCAGGTATCGTCTCCCGCAATACCCATCTGCTCCAAGCCGACACGGATAAAGGTGTAATGTACCAGTGGAAGTTCTGTCGCATGCAGGGCATTGTCCAACTCATGCGGCGAGTACGGCAGGGCTGAAAAATGTAACTTATCGCCCGGAATAAAAGTCCTCTGCCTTTTTCGTCTGTCACCTTTGCATAGCGGACACCGACTTTGTTGCCACATTCCTGCGGAACCAGATATTTTGCCATATTGTCAGCCACTTTATTGCTATAAAGTCCCAATTTTGCATGGCACTTGTCGACATAGGTTTCTTCCGGTCCCAAGCCGTACCATGTCAGATTGTCATAATCTGCATCCATGGTAAAGAGCATGCTGTACTCCGGCAACTCGCCAACTTCAGCGGATGGATCCATAGTCATTGCAACCTTGACCTCGCCGTCACCATAGACACTGTATGCCACCTGACAATCCATCTGTGGTTTGACCGGCAAATGGTAGGTATAGGTGATGGTCACATGATTCTCTGCCTCATCAATCGTGCAGTCGGTTGCTGCACGTCCGTGTTCATATTTAAAGGAAGAATACATACTTGCAATCTTCCACTGTCCTGCCCGAAATGGCAGGAGATTTGCTACATCATTATCAGTCAGGGCACGCCAGAAGTTTGGCTTTGGAATGGACTTGAACAACTCTACGCCACCATAACGGTAGGAAACAAGTCCTCCGTGTAAGATAGAGAATAAAACTTCAAAATCCTGTCCCTTAACACCAACATTATGCCAGCCTCTTGTCACCTGATATGGTCTGTCGGACGGTACTGCCTCCGGCATATGCCCGAGCACTTCCTGTCCGTATGCCACCTCATGTCCTCTCTTTGCCCAAGGGGTATCCTCGCGCAATACAAAGGATAAGGTCAATACATATTCGCCGTCTGTCGGAACCGAAACATCCAATTCGATCTTCTTCTTTCCCAATGGCTCTACATCAATGGTCATGACCTGCTGATCTACAAACTGCCCCTCTTTTTCGAGCGTCACGATCGCATCATATACATTCGTGTTGGTAAAGAGATTTTTGTTGTGGATGGTCGCGATCCGGTCATGGATCTCGATCGCCATCGGCTGATAGTTATACTTGACTTCCTGCATCTTTGGCGATGGATCTCTGTCCTTGCCATAGCAGATGCCGTTGCCACTGAAATTGTAATCACACGGGCGCTCGCCAAAGTCACCGCCGTATGCCTGAAATTCATTGCCATAGCGGTCTTTCTTTGTCAGCGACTGGTCGATATAGTCCCAGATAAATCCCCCTTGGAAAAGAGGCTCCTCTTCCATAAGATCTGTATATTTGTGCATCGCACCACAGGAATTGCCCATAGCGTGTGTATATTCGCAAAGAATATACGGCTTGTCACGATGCTTCTTTAAATACTCCCGAATTTCTGCTGCCGGTGTGTACATGGAACTTACCATATCCGTTGTCTCCGGATAACGCGGATCCCACCAGACACCTTCATAATGTACCAGTCTGGTGTCGTCCCATTTGTGGAAGGACTTGCTCATTTCTAAGATATCCTTGCCACCGAAGGACTCATTACCACAAGACCAGATCACAACAGACGGATGATTTTTGTCGCGCTCGAACATACTTCTGGCACGATCTAAGATCAACTCCTGATATTCCGGTCTGTCGCCCGGTACAACAAAATCTCTGTCAACCAGCCCCATCTGGTGTGCATTCCATGTTCCATGCGTTTCCAGATTGGTCTCATCGATCACATACAATCCATATTCATCACAAAGACGATACAATGCGCTTTGATTTGGATAGTGGCAGGTACGGACTGCATTGATATTGTGCTGCTTCATGGTGATGATATCTTTTAAGATGATATCCTCCGTGATGGCTCTGCCACGGTCTGCACTGAATTCATGACGGTTGACACCGTAAAATGCGATACGTTTGCCGTTGATATGCATCATACGGTTCTTCATTTCAAACTTGCGGAAGCCTACCCGTTCTTTTACCACTTCTTCTAAAACTCCTGCCGGATCTGTGACACGGAGGGTCAGATCATACAGATAAGGATCCTCTGCACTCCAAAGAGACGGGCTCTTAACTGGCATTTCCATGTGGTTGGATCCCCTGGTAAGGTCCCCCGTCATGACCATTTCTACCTCATCATCTGACAGGCAGATCTCTGCCTTGCCATCTGCGGTAGCCTCTAAATCTAATTGTAAGACAGCATCCTTGTACTCATTGTCAAGGACAGTCTTTAACTTCATATCGCGAATATGAACTTTTGGTATCGTATAGAGATAAACATCCCTATAAATACCGGAGAATCGGAAGAAATCCTGATCCTCGCACCAAGAACCTGCCGTCCACTTGTAGACCTGTACGGCTAATTTGTTGGTGCCCTTTGTAAGATACGGTGTCAGTTCAAATTCAGATGGTGTGAAAGAATCTTCACTGTATCCAACATAATGGCCGTTCAGCCACAATGCCATACCACTTTCTACACCTTGGAAAGAAATATATACCGGACCATTCTCCATGCTCTTCGGCACTTCAAAATATTTGACATATGACCCTACTGGATTGAATTCCTCCGGAATCTCTCCCGGCAGAACTGCCTGTCTTCCATCCCATGGATACTGGGTGTTGGCATATTGCGGTGTGTCATATCCTTCCATCTGAATATGTGCCGGCACTCGGATATCATCCCAAGTCCTGCAATCGTAGTCCTCTTTCTCAAAGCCTACGATCGCAGATGAGATGTTTTTTGCATAGGAGAATTTCCAGATACCGTTTAATGATTCCCTGAAATCAGAGCATCCTGCCAGGGCACTTTCCTCACTGCGATAATATGCATGATCGGAATGTGCCGGCAAACGATTTTCCATAAAGATTTCAGGATTTTTTATGATACTATATCGAAATTCTGCCATATTCATTACCTTCACTTAACTTTAATCAAACATCATAGCAAGTATGACTTGCCAAACTTATTTTACAGAACCTGTGATACCTTCTGCGAACTGCTTCTGCAATACGAAGAAGATGATCATGGTTGGGATGGAGCAGAACAATACGCCCATCATAAGCATTCCATAATCTACTGTGTATCCACTTGCCAGGTTGGCGATCAACATTGGCATGGTCTGTGCTCTGGTATCAGCCATAACAACCTTTGGCCAAAGATAAGCGTTCCATGCGTTCATGAAGGTGATAACCGCTGCTGCTGCATAGGTTGACTTCATGACCGGCATATACATGCGGAAGTAGATCTGAAACTCTGACAATCCGTCCAGTCGCGCTGCCTCCATGATATCAATCGGGAAGTTACGTGAGTTCTGGCGGAACATCATAATCAAAAACGGTGTGGAAATACTTGGTAAGATAAATGCCCATACCGTATTCAAAAGTCCTGCAGATGAGATCATCTTAAAGAGTGGGATCATGGTTGCCACCTGTGGGATCATCATTGCAAGAAGCAGGATAGAAAATACTTTATCCTTACCTTTGTCGTGGTACAATTCAAAACCAAATCCTGCCAAAGAGCAGATAAAAAGTGCTACGACTGTCTGTACGATCGCATAAAGGAAAGAGTTTCCAAGTGCTCCCCACAGATCTGTCTGGGATGTCAGATTTTGGAAGTTCTCTAAGGCATAAGAGCCAAAAGTGATCTTACCTCTTGCAACATCGACAGAACGGTTGGTTGCTGCTGCGATCATCCAGTATAACGGGAATACCGAAATAAAGGATACGATAATCAGAAAAATATAAGTTGGTATCAATCTACGCTGGATAGCGGAAGAGTTCTTTTTATTAGTCACGATTATCACCTACTTTCATACTGATTGCAGATAGGATAGCAACCAAAATAAAGATGAAGAAGGACATTGCTGATGCATATCCAAACTTACCAACACCCTGACCAAATGCATTGTTGTAAATGTAATGTGACATGGTCATGGTTGAATATGCAGGTCCACCCTGTGTCAAGTTTACAGATTCATCAAACAACTGTAAGGTACCATTGATTGACATGATAACGGTCATAACGATGGTCGGCATCAAAAGCGGAACTGTGATCTTCCAGAAAGTCTTCCATCCGTTGGCACCGTCAATCTTGGCTGCCTCGTATACGGAATATTCGATATTCTGAAGTCCTGCCAGATAGAATACCATGTTGTAACCCGTCCATCTCCAGATCAGTGCGATAATGATGATGGCTCTTGCACTTCCGGTATTTCCAAGGAAGTTGTAGTTGGTCTCAAGGATACCAAGATTGACAAAGATCGTGTTGATCAGTCCATCTAATGCAAAGAGTGATTTGAAGATCAATGCATAAGATACGAGTGATGTCGCACATGGTAAGAATACCATGGTACGGAAAAGTCCACGACATTTGAGGTCTCGGTTGTTCAGTAACTGTGCCAAAAGAATTGCCAGAACTAACATGACCGGCACTTCAATCGCCAAATAAAGGAATGTATTACCTACAGAACGAAGGAATGTCCTGTCGGCAAACATACGTGTGTAGTTGTAAAATATAGGATCCGCCATCTTTTGGTTGACACCGGTTCCTGTTGTAAATGATGTAATGAAAGCCTGAACCATCGGCCAAAAACTAAAGACTGCGATCATGATCGCTGCAGGCGCCAAGAAGAACCAGCCTGCTCTTTGTTGTTTACCCTGTATGTTCAAACTCTTATGCTGCTTGCTCAAGTTAAGCCCCCCTTTTCGATTTCATTGAGGTTTCTTTATGGAAAACGGGGAGTCGGAAGATCCGATTCCCCGCTTTTTTAAATATAATGTATGGAATTACTCTTCCATTGCAAAGTCGATATCATCCTGTGTCTGCTGAATTGCATCCTTAATAGATGTTCCATTGTGGATGTTTGTGATTGCTGCTGACAACTTCTCACGAAGTGTGTAGTGGTAATCACTCTGCTCAACAGTCTTAACGTTTGCTCCCATTTCTACGATCTTAGCGTAGATTGGTTGATCGTTGAAGTAAGCAACGCCTTCCTGGTAAACATCAGACTTACCAGCTGAGATACATGTTGTGATAACACCACCGTTACGAAGTGCATTGTCGTATGTATCGATTGCGCCTTCACCACCACCAAAGGTGTATGCTAAGAAGTCTTTTGCAAGATCAACCTTGTCACCCTTGCAGTTTGCTGTGATGTAAAGTGAAGAACCACCGTTAGAAGCATATCCTTCTTCGCCGCTCAGTGTAGGCATAGAAGTGATCTCCCACTTACCAGAGTTCTCATCAACCTTCTCAATGGTAGGAATGATCCAGTTACCATTCATAACACCTGCAACCTTATCCTTCTGGATATCGTTGGTGTAACCATCCCAGTCGTTCTCAAGAAGTAATACGTTCTTTTCCTGCATTCTCTCGATCACGTCTAAGATCTTCTCTAATGTCTCATTGCCAACTAAGTTAGCCTTGCCATCCTTGAACTGTGAAACGCCTTCTGCCTGAAGCATCATGTAAGGAAGGTCATTTCCGCTACCGTCCATAGAAAGGAGATACTTGCCTGTCTTGTTGTAAACCTGCTCACCGATCTCGATGAATTTGTCCCATGTGATTCCGGTAACATCATCTAATGTGTAGCCACATTCCTGTAAAAGATCAACTCTGTATGCAAATACGACTGTACCGTTATCTACAGGAACACCATAGTGCTTGCCATCGATGGTAGAGAATGATAATTTCTCTGATCCGAAATCGCTCCAATCGATGTCTGCGTCATCTACATCCTGCCATGCATCCGGGTAGTTTGCCTGATACTGCTGAATGTAATGATCCTGGAATAATACGATATCCGGTAAGTTGCTGTAGTCTCCAGCCTCTGCTGCTGTTGTGACTGCATTCTCAATATCCTTTGACTGAGACTGCTCGATGATCTCGATCTTGGCATCCGGATTCTTTTCCTTGTATGCCTCTGCTGCTGCCTCGATTGCCGGGATGTTGAAACTTGCATCCCATGCTGCAACGGTCAATGTGTTCTCATCATCTGAGGTGTACATTGCTGCTGCACTGCTGTCATCTGAACTTGAGTCATCTGACGTTGCATCACTGCTTCCCTTACTTCCACATCCTACGAATGTAGACATTGCCAGTACCCCAACCAGCAATAAAGAAACGACTTTCTTCTTCATTAAAAATCCTCCTTTAAACATCGCTTATTTGGAAATCCGTGTGAGTGAATGTCTTTCGGATTTCCTTTGCTTGAATATAAATCTATTATACCTAGCCATTTGATTATTTGTGATTAAAAACGCGCCTCTTTTTTGCAAAATCAACCATTCAGAAACGATTTTCACATTTCTCGTTTCCCTCTTTGAACAATTTGCAGGAACTTTACTCCCAAATTTTGAACATATTGCACAAAATAAGAAAAAGCCGGGAAGTCATGCTTCCCAGCCCTTTAATGCACTGATCTGATAATTTTTCAGAATACCCTCTTGATAATTTTCTTTATGCTTCCATTGGTTTGGACTATAGCCCGTCAAACGCTTAAAGTTGCGGTTGAAGGTCGACTGGGTCTGGTAGCCCACGCGAAAACTAACTTCCTCCATGGAAATGTCCTGCCTTGCCATCAGCCCGCACGCCTTATCTACGCGCACCAGATTCACATAATCCAGCGGCTTCATATGCATGGCATCCTCAAAGACACGGCGGAAATGGCTCTCGCTCAGTCCACTCGCCTCGGCAATGTCCTCCACACGCACCTGCTCCATGTAGTGCGTATTTACATATTCTAAGGCATCGCGGATGTATTCGTTGACACGATGCGTATGCATGGAACGATCGCGCTCCTCTGCAAGCCGCATCATTTCGACCACGAGGGCATAGAGATAACCGCGCACGCTCTCCTCATAATAGATGGTCTTATCCCGGTATTCCCGGATGATATTTAGGATCAGGCGTGCCATGATGCCGTGATTTTGCTCGCTTTTCATCGTACCCCGCCGGTTAATGACACTAAGCACACGGTCTTCTAACAAGGCATCCAGATGCATTTCCGTCCTTACAAAACGGTCAATATCCACAAAAAGATACTCCCACTTACAGATATGCCCCGGTGAACTGTTGGTCGTATGGGGGATATTGGCAGGAATGATAGTAAACTGCTTGCCCGAATAATGATAGGTCCTGTCCTCAATGATCAGTTCCCCGTCCCCATGATAGCAATAGCCGATCTCCATATAATTATGAAAATGAAGCATATCCCGAATGCCTACGCCGTACTCCTGCTCCCAGCCTTTTCCGAGCAGGGGAAGTACATAGGTGTCTGCCGGGATCTCATAGTAGCGGTACTCCATCCGCTTTTTCTTCTTTGCCATGTCCGTCCCTCTATTTCAATTTGGAATATTTCTTCACATAGGTGTTGCGCTGTAAGGCTGCATCCAAAAGTCCCAGATGCGCGTACTCTCCCTGTCTGCGCCCATAGGCATATGCCAGACAATTTTTCTCCAAGACCATAGCGACCGCTTCTGCTTCTTCCGGATCCGATGCCAGACAGAGCGCGCCGATCCCCCGGATAAAGACACAGGTCTTCTTTTGCAACTGGCTTTCTGCCTTTGTAAGGAATGTCCCATCCGCAGGAGCCAGACATAAGAAACGCACGCCTGCGATCTGCGCCATGTCATCGATCATAGGATAGATCTTTGTCTCGGTTCCCGCTATGTCCTCTACCACTTTTGAAGTATCTAAGAGCAGGCTTTTCTTTCCGGTCTTATCCACCAAAGCCTGTAAGTCGTCAAGACTTATCCCCAGACTTTGTGCGATGGTCCCCGGATCTGTCATGCGTATTTCGTCCACGATCAACTGGTCTTTCCTGCAAATAATGTCCTTGCAGATATCTTCCAAGGTCTCGCTGACAGCGAAAGCATGGTCATAGTCCCTTCCCAGACAAAGCACCCCATGATAACGCATAAAAAAGGCATTGCTTGCGGTATTTTTCTGAATGGCATCCGAAACATTGCGCATCAAATGTCTGGTGGATGAGATCGCATATTTTGCACTGATGACATCCGCCCCCAGGATCTTTTCTTCCTCCGCAGTCCTTGCCGACAGGCTCTTTCCCGTCGTACCGACCGCAGTCGCATATAACTGGTGGGTATGGATGACAAAATTCACATCCGGTCGGTATTTGTATGCCTCACCGTGGACACCCTTTTCACTGGACGGCTTAATCTCCCCCTCATACGAACAGTCACTGATCTTGCAGACCACAAGTTTGTCCGGTGTCAGGCGGTCATAGCCCATGCCGCTTGGCGTGACCAGAAATTCTGTATCTGAAAGCCGGGCACTGATATTGCCCCAGGTACGGGCAATCAGCCCCTTTTCCACTAAGGCATAGCCGGCTTTTATGATAAGTTCTGCCGCTTCTTCTCTGCTATATGCCATACGCTCCCCCTTGTCAAAACGTTTTCTGTTTCAAAGTATAACAGGTTTTCCGCAAACTGGCTACTCTATGCGCGCCCGGTATGCGCTGGGCGAACATCCCATAGTCTTATGAAAGCAGTCCGAAAAATGACTTGCCGAACAAAAGGACAGATCCTCCGCGATCCGGGCAACTTCTATGTCTGTCGTGCGCAGTAACATTGCGGCATATTCTATCTTTTTCCGCCGTATGTATGCCGGCAGGTGTTCCCCTGTCTCCCGGTAAAATTGACGTGACAGATAGTAGACAGAATAGCCACTGGTCTGGGCTATGGTCGTCACATCGATCTTTTCTTTGATATGCAGATCAATATAATCCATACACGCCTGCGTCTTTTCCGAATATTTTCCTGCCGCCTCCTTGATCGCATGCATGCGCCGCAGATAGTCCTCGTAAATCCTTCCCATCAGACGCATGACTTCCACCCCGGATAGGTCTTTTTCGATCTGTCCCATATAAGAGTCTGCCAGGGCATCGGCAATCTCCGGGCTCATGCCGCCTGAGACAGCAGCATCAGCACATTTTGCTGTAAAGATCAAAGCCGCATCTTTTAGGGTGCGACCGGGTTCCGTGATCGCCGCCGCATTTGTCGGAAGCATGGCATAATTCATGCCCTTTTTCATCTTTTTATCCCGCAAGACAGACAAATCTCCCTTCGCAAGCCGTCCCAGCATCTCTGCAAGAAAGATACGGCTCTCCCGATAAAGTCTAGGTCTTGTCTCCTTATTTTCATCCACCGGATCTTTGACATGAAAATTGACATCTTCATAGGACAGATGCCGGTGATTTATCACAAAATCCAGCATGAGGGCGTACTGGGTAAAATATTTTTGGAAGATGACCGGAAGTTCTTTCAGGCTGCGGATCAAGAGATGTCTGCTGTGAAACCCCATCCCCTGTGCCTCATATTCCCGCAAAAAATCCTCCAGTTGTTCCTCGCTGACCGGCGAAAAAAAGACCGGTCCGAGCAGGTGCATCTGCTCTAAGTTACCATTTTTCTTTTCGATAACAACAAACCATTCCAAGCCCATATACATACCAAGGGCATAGGGTGTATCTGCGTCCTTGCTATAAATCTCTACCTTTTGCGGAAAATCACTTTGTATAAAAAGAGAATGGATCCCTTGCCGGATATTCCGGGGCGCGTTGGTCTCAAGTATATTTCCGTTCGCGTCACATTGCCAATAATATAAATGCTCCACCGCCCAAAGAAGTTCCTGAAAATCTTTTGTTGTCATTGCCATGCCGGCTCCTCTCTTTCCTTTCACAGAATATGATATATTTTACCAAAATATGATAGCAAACGCAAAAATACGAATGTACGACTATGTATTTTGCATCTATGATAAGGGTAAGAATGATAAGAAAGTGGGGTATTTACACATGAACATTTATTGTAATCCTATCAATTTCGGATACCGCTATCAGTTCAACGGCACACCGGAGGATGGCGTGACTGCTTCGCGTGAGGCTGCGGATCCATCCATGATCTACTTTAAGGGAACCTACTATATCTTCCCTTCCATGACCGCCGGCTTTTTGCATAGCAAAGATATGGTAAACTGGGAATTATTTACAACGACCCATCTGCCAATCTACGACTATGCACCGGATGTCCGCGTTTGTGGCGATTATCTTTATTTCTGCGCATCCAGCCACGACAAGGGTATCTACTATCGCACCACCGATCCTTTTTCTGATACTTATGAGACATTTGACGGAGCCTTTCCTTTCTGGGATCCCAATCTCTTTGTAGATGATGACGGCAGATTCTACTTTTTCTGGGGTTCTTCGACCTCGGAGCCTTTGTATGGGGTAGAACTGGATCCTGCCAGCATGCAGCCGATCGGGGAAAAACAGGCACTCTGTGAGATTGATACCGATATCAAAGGCTTTGAGAGAAACGGAGAAAACCACAAGCCAAGCCATACACCAGAGGAGCAGGCAGGCATCCTTGCCATGATCGAAAGCCAGCCTATGCCGGAAAGCATGAAGGAAGCCGCAAAGAACTACTTGCTGGAACTGCCTTATATGGAAGGCGTCTGGGTCAATAAGCATGCCGGAAAGTATTATTTACAATATGCTACGCCTTCTTCCGGTCATAATATTTATAACGACGCTGTCTATATCAGTGACGCGCCACTCGGACCTTATGTGTTGGCACAGAACAATCCTTACTCCTACAAGCCGGGCGGATTTTTGCCGGGAGCAGGACACGGCTCTACCATGGAAGACGAGGCAGGTCGAATCTGGCACACCTCTACTATGCGTATCTGCAAAAACCATAACTTTGAACGCCGTATCGGTCTATGGTCTGCCGGATACGATGCCAACGGCGATCTTTTCTGCAACCAGAGATACGGCGACTGGCCACAGGATATGGATGCCTTGAAAGCGGATCCTTGGGCGGATCCAGAGTGGATGCTCTTATCCTATGGAGCCGGGGCTTCTGCTTCTTCTGTTTCAGAGAAAAAGATCGAACCGGATCCTACGGCACAGAGAATGGGAAAGACGGTTGAGATCGTCACAGATTATGCTCCGGCAAATGCCACGGATGAAAATGTCCAGACTTGGTGGAAAGCCGCATCAGAGGATGAAAAACCTTGGCTGCAGATCGATCTGGGAAAGGCCTATGATATCCATGCCATCCAGATCAACTTTGCAGATAATGCCTTTACCCCGGATCCTTTGCCGGACGACTTCCATTTAAATGAGGCCCTCATGCAGCAGCGTTGGATTGATACCGATCCGCAAAAGACCCGCTGGTTGTTGGAAGGCTCTGTGGACGGCACGCACTTTTTCACCATCACAGACAAACGAAATGCAAATACAGACCTACCGCATGATCTGATCGTTTCCGAGGATGGCATAGAGGCGCGTTTTATCCGTCTGACCGTCACAGAACTGCCATACGATCAGACTCCTGCCATCAGCGGTCTCCGCATCTTCGGCCTGGGAGATAGCCCAAAACCGCAAAAAACCGCCGAAGTTACTTTTGAACTTACGACGGCTCTTGATCTTTGGGTAAATTGGGCTGCATCGGATGATGCCAGCGGTCATGTCATCAACTGGGGCTATGCGCCAGATAAACTCTACCACTCTTATATGACCTTTGATGACTCCGTAGAAATCGGAGGACTTATCAAAGACCAGTCACTCTTCCTGCGCGTGGATGCCTTTAACGAAAGCGGCATCACAAGAGGCGACATCTTAAAGGTTCGTTAAATTCATACTGGCAAATGTAGGCTTCACGCAAGTGAGGCCTACAAAACTTTAAAACCGCCAATAGCAATATCTGTCTTTCTAGAACCGTGCCAACACCTGATCTAACTGATCCAGCATTTCTGTTCCCATTCCGGCAGCGCCCGCATATTTTTCCATTATATCGCGCAGGCTCATATCCATCATCTGCGTTGGCATACGATCCAATCCCATTTTCTCACCCAAATCTTTAACAATCGCTGCATTCGATCTCAATTCACGCACTGTGGAATAGGTGCTATAAGACTTCTTAAGCGCTGTCTTTACCTGATACCTTATCTCATACGTACCAGAGCCCACATGGCATACACCATCACATACATCTGCAAATAAAGGATTTTCCTTATCCGCATAAGTGTCTTCTACAGCATCCGCAAGTACAATGTCAGCACTTGCATCAAATGGCACTTGCACAGAAAGGCTTACCTGCGTCGGATCAACAATCTTCCATGCCACTTTATAATTACCTGCTGCACTGTCAAAATTTCCTGCCGCTTCCTTCAGATTCCAGTTATAGGATGGAGCGATGTTCAAATGTTTTGCACCAGGATCTGCTTCATCCACACGAAATCCCAACACATAGCGGTAGACCCACTCCACTACAGATCCATAGGAATAATGGTTCAAACTATTCATTCCCGTACTTGAGATATGCCCTTCTTCATCCAGACTGTTCCAACGTTCCCATACGGTTGTTGCTCCCAGTAAGATCTCATGTAACCAGCCCGGATATTCCTCATTTAATAGGAGAGTGTAAGCCAGATCATTCATGCCATTATCTGATAGTGTCGGACACATGATCGGCATACCTGTAAATCCGGTCTGTAATTTATTATCGTTTGCAGTAAATAATTTTTTCAACATATCACGCGTCAACGCGACATTATCGGAAAGCCCATATTTCAATGCCAGCAGAAGACCTGTCTGCGTCTTGATACAGCATCTGCCCGTCTGTGAGAAGTACTCTTTTTTCACTTCAGCAAACTCACGTTTTGCAAGTTCATTGTATTCTTTTGCATCATCTTCTTTTCCAAGAACTTCTGCTGATTTTGCTACAATTTCAGCACTCGCAGCATAGTAGATATTTGCGATATAGCCTTCTTCCGTACCGCCCATGACCTCATCTGCCTTGCCTGACGGATTATCCAGTGCCAGCCAGTCGCCATAGTGGAATACATGGCGCCATCCGTGATCATCACCGTCAAGGCGTCGGATATATTCGACCCAGGCCTTCATGCTTTCATACTGATCTGCAAGGATCTGCTCATCCCCATAAAACTTATACATATTCCATGGAATGATACATGCTGCATCTCCCCAGACGCAGGCACAGGTATGCACACCGACCGATGGCACCACATCCGGCACCATGCCCTCCAGATCTATTTGCTCCGTATACATATCATGCAGATACTTGCGGTAAAATGCATAGGTATCTCCATAAAATGTCGCTGTCGGCGAAAAGACCTGTGTGTCTCCGGTCCAACCCATACGCTCATCTCTCTGCGGACAATCCGTAGGCACATCCACAAAATTTCCTTTCATTCCCCAGCGAACATTTGAAATCAATTGGTTGACAAGTTTGTGCCCGGTTGTGATGTCACCCGTATAAGCCACATCACTATAGAGTGCCAGCCCTGTAAAATCCTCTGTTTTCAGATTGCTGACTCCTGTGACCTTGACATAGCGATAGCCATAAAAAGTAAAATGCGGCTGTATGACTTCCTCGCCGCCACCGCAGATATAAATATATTCCGACTTTGCGGTTCTAAGATTCTCATTATAAAAGCATCCATCCTGCAGAACCTCACCTGTCTGGATATGAATCTTGGTTCCCCGGGCTTCATGAACACGCAAGGTAAAGATACCTGCAAAGTTCTGTCCCATGTCAAAGACCTCTTCGCCCTTTGGTGTGTGAATCAATTCTTGCGGCTGCATCTGCTCATGAACCACAACCGGAAGACTATACCGGGCAGTCAGATGCCCTCTTGGAATCTGCTCATCTTTCTCCGGCTGACTGATATCATCTACCATCTGTCCGTCCGTCTTTCCTGCTGCGGCAAGTTCTTCAAAAGTACGACAAAGGATAACCGGCTCTACTGCAAGATCTTCCAGTGTCTGATCCACCTGTTCACCATCATAGATAGATGCATATGTGATCCGGCTTCTTTCGATCTGCCAGGTCTCATCCGTTCCAATGATCTCCTCTGTACCATCCGCATAGGTAACTACCACTTCCGCTATTAACTTTTTAGCGTTTCCAAAATAACCTTTTTCCTCATGTGCGCTAAAGCCAAAACGTCCGCCATACCAGCCGTTTCCCAAAAGAATACGCAGTTTTCCTCCATCTTTTACCTGCTCAGTCACATCATAAGTCTGATACTGAACCCAGCGGTTATAGTTATTCTGATATGGTGTTAAATATTCGTTGCCAATCTTTTCGTCATTCCAATACGCCTCATAAAGTCCCAGACCACACACATAGAGTCTCGCTTTTGCGACCTCTTCTTTGGCAGAAATGTCTTTTACAAAATAAGGATGTCTGGCCTGTTCAGCGGCACAAGTGATCCATCTTCCGATCCATGCCTCGTCCATTTTTGCTGTCTCAAAAAATTGCGGCGCACTAACAGTCACTTCATCCGCATCAGATGCCAACTCAAGAGTCCAGTAGTAGCGCGTCCGCGGCTCTGTCTTAAAATCGATCTTGTAACCCAGACTATTTGCCTCCCTGTCTTCCCCGGAATCAAACAGAATCTCCTGCATGGCTTCATCTGCCGCAATACGCACCCTTGCATACGTTTGTGATTTTCCTTTGGCCTCTTTTACTTTCCACGAAAAGGACAGTTTCCCTTTTCCCAATGCATACCCCAATGGATTACTCAGGTGATTGACCTGTAACGCATAAATTTCCATGGCTTACCTCCTCAATTGTCCTACTTTTCTTTTAATATAGCACAGAAGACACTACCCATACTATCTTTAATACAGTCGGAAAAATATGGTGATATAAAACCTCTTATCTTCCCACATAATCCTGCCAACACCATTCATCCTTCCAGTCGATAAAAACCATCCCCTGTGGGTATTCCTCACACGCCTCTACAAATCGAATTGGCAGCCAGACATAATCAGCAATGGAAGTATTTCTTCCCATATCATCTATTCGCGAAAATTCCGGCATCTGACGTATGCGGCTTTTTTCTTCCTCGGTTCCGGAAAATAATTTATCGTAAACTTTTGCATAGAATTCGTAGTCTAAATCCATGCAATCCGGACACCAACGGTCTGCCGCCGCAATATATAAATCTTTTGTTCCTTCCACCTTGAAAATACAAGAAATCTGAGAATGAAAGGATGTATGCGAGGCATCCTCAGGATGTGGATTCCCCAACACTCTATATGGGCCGTGCCAACTATCTGCAACAGCCAGATCAAAATCCCCCGCACTCATACCAAGCGGACGGATCCCCTGGTTCACAATCGTATATGATCCGGTGATCTTATCTGCCGTCAATACCGTTTCATCCTGATGTCCCTCTTTGTGCATGATCTTCACCCAACAGACATATTTTTTTGTTCTTTTATTATAGATAATATGGGGACGATCCAGCATACAATTCGTAGGATTTAAAGGTGACTTCTCGTCCTCTGTATCCGGGGGAATCACTAATCCCAGATCTTCCCAGTTGTATAAGTCGTTTGATCTGTAAAAACGGATACCATAGGTCCAGATATCATTTGTTCCATCTGTAAATTCCTTATTTTCTCCGTACCAATAGTAAATGCCATCCACATAAATGACGGAACCGCCGTGTGCCTGAATGCGTTTTCCCTCGGTATCCAGCCATACTTGTCCCGGTCTGAAAGAATCGTACATATTTTTCCTCCTACTCAACGCGAGCCACAAAAACTCTATCTCTGCTCTTTATAAATGCATCTTCTGTCACAGAAAAACTACTTTCCAGACGGATATCCTCAGAAGATGATCCGATCCGTAGTTTGATCTCGCCCTTTTCTATCTTCCACTGCATATCCTCGTCTAAGAATGCCATCTGGGACGGAGAAACCTCCACCTGAATCTTCTTAGTTTCCTGTGGCTGCAATGTCACACGGGCAAAACCGATCAATTCCTGCATTGGTCTTGCCAGTGATGCATAGACATCCTTGCCATAGATCTGTACAATCTCGGTTCCTGCAAGATTTCCTGTATTGGTAAGGGTAAAAGATAGTTGCACTGTCTCATCCGGTGCGACTTCTTCCTTATTGCAGGAAAGATTGGAATATTCAAAGGTCGTATAGGATAGCCCTCTGCCAAACGCATAACGTGGTCTGTGGGAACAGTCTACATAATTCTTAAATCCGATACTATCCCCCTGACTCCAGGCAGAGCCATTGTAAAGATTGTACTGTAGCGGCAACTGTCCGGCGTGAATTGCTGTTGTTACCGGCATCTTTCCACTTGGATTGTTGATACCAAGCAAAGTCTCCGCAATCGCCTGTGCCCCCATCTCCGATGGATTCCAAGCCTCAATGATGGCATTTAAGTATTTGTCTGCAATATCGCTGGAGATCGGTCGTCCATTCATATGCACGCCGACCATAGGGATCTTTAATTCTGCCGCTTTTTGGATCAGAACATCCTGACAGATCGGCAGATTGATATTTGTTCCATCCACGCCCTCGCCCATAGAAGATACCGAGCAGGAGCCATGCTTGCCGCCCAGCATAAAGATGACCAGATCTGCTCCTTCCATAGCCTTTAACGCCTCCGCATGATGGGAACAGTCATCTCCGGCTATCGGATAGCCATAGGTCCATACGACTTCTGTCTCCGGCATCATTTCCTGCATCTTTTCCAACAGGCTCCGACAATCCGGTTTCTGCAAGATAAGCAGATCATCCATCTCTTTGATGTCATCACTCTGAATGTTGGTTCCCGGAATCAACTGGTAACCGGCACTTGTGATGGCAGATTTGATATCCACGCCAGCCATGGCATTATATGCCGCAAATGGTGCCTCAGCCATGGAAAGATGGGTATATCCTCCAAAGAAAAAGCGGGCATTTTTTGCCTGCGGACCAACCAGCACGATCTTCTTTGTATGATTCTTGACTGGCAATGTGCCATCATTTTTCAAAAGTACCATAGACTCTCTGGCAGACTGTAGGGAAATCTTTTTATCTTCTTCTGTATTGCCATAAAATTTTTTCTCTAATTCCTGACCGGTGTAGGCAAAAGGATGTTCAAAAAGCCCCTGACGGAATTTGGCGGTCAAAGCCTGTTTTACCGCCCGATCCAGATACTGCATATCGTATTCCCCAGACTTGAACTTGGCGATAAAGTCATCATTGTATGCCTCTCGCATCGGCAATTCTACATCCATGCCGGCACGGATAGATGCATAACCTGCCTGATCCATGGTCTCATAAAGTCCCTGAAAACGATGCTGATTTCCGATTGCACCGTAATCTGCCAGAACTTCCCCGTCAAAACCCATCTCCTCACGCAAGACCTGTGTCAGCATCTTTTTATTGGAAGAAGATGCACTGCCACCCGAAGTGCAATAGCAAGGCATGATACCACGCAGATTACTGTCTTTGATGGCAATCTGAAATGGCTTTCCAAACTTTTCGATCATTTCCCGGTCACTCACAGATACATCTGCACCATGGATACCACCAGTCGACTTGTGAAATCCCATAAAATGCTTGGCACAGGCATCACAACGTCTGCCATTGTCCGCGTCTACATAATCCTGTATGCCCCTGGTATAGGATGCTCCCATAAGACCATTTAAGGTCGGATCCTCACCATAGGTCTCGCCCTGCCGCCCCATTCTGGGATCCTGTGTGACATCCAGAACCGGTGCCAAAACCTGTGTGATTCCAACTGCCTGTTCCTGACGACTGACGATTTTCCCGATTTTTTCTTCCAATTCCACATCAAAAGAGGAACCTCTGCCAATGCCTGATGGAAAACTCATGGCATCCTGAATAAAGGCTCCGCAAAGCCCCTCCATATGAAAAGTTGCAGGGATATGATGTGGACTTTTTTCCATGACTTTCTTTTGTAGTTCTATCTGCCAGTCCACACACTCACGCATGGTCTTTTTCTGGCGCATCTCAAGTGTTGATACCTGTCCAATACCATAGTCAATCTGCCCCGGTTCATCGATCATCTGCGCCCAGATGCCGGAAATCTGATATACTTTTTCCTCTATTGACAAACGCCCAAGCAGATCCTCTGCCCTTTCTTCCGGTGTCAGGGATGAATCTAAATATTTTTCACTCATATACATAACCTCACTCATTTCATCATGATATCTTTATCTTATCTGCTTACTTTAAATCACTCTATCCAGCATTCCGATACTTTTTATCCGAAATCCGATAGGCAGAATCTAACTTAAAAAATCCGCTTCTGCTTCCACTTTCCACTGTAAAAACGCCCCGCCGATAACATGGCTGACAAAACCGCTGCCGGAATCATGCTATACCAGATACCCATATGCCCCAAAGAAAGCCAACTTGTACAGGCAAACATAAAGAGGATATTGGCAACAACCTCAACCACACCATTCCACAAGGTAAAAAAGGCATCGCCTGCTCCATTGAGCGTCGCCTTAAAAATATAGATAATCTGACGAATCAACATACACACACCATTGAGCAACAATCCCGGGATTGCTAATTCTGCGACTGTCACATCATCCACAAACATACCGACCAAAATCCGTCTGCCGGCAAGAATGATAGCCATGCAGACAAGGGAATAAATACTTGTGATATATAAACTGCGCCGACAGCCCCGATAAATACGGTCGTACTTTCCTGCTCCGGTATTCTGTCCGGCAAAATTCGCCATCGCCATGCCGTAATAGCCAAATGGCAGCATAAAAATTCATTCAAACGACATACAATCGTATAGGCTGACATGACCTGACTGCCAAAGGAATTGACGATCCCCTGACATACCACTCCCGAAATGGATGCCATGGCGTTTTGCAATGCCAAGGGGATCCCTAATTCACAAATTTTCTGGATCAGATGCCAGTCCGGTTGCATATCCTGCCCCTGTAACTGCATACAGGCAAGATGTTTCTTGCCGTGCAGCCAAAGACCAATCACAGATACACCTTGTGCCACAACAGTCGCGATCGCCACACCTGCGACGCCCATAGAAAAATATAAGACCAGCACAATATCCATCCCTACATTGATCAGGCTGGATATGACAATATAGATCAGGGGTGTGACCGAATCTCCCAGAGCACGCAGAATCTGGGAAATCGTGTTATAGGCGGCTGTAATCACCATAGCCCCACAGACCAGACGCATATAAACCAATGCGTAGGTCAGATTTTCTGCCGGTGTTCCCATAAGAAGCAGGATAGGACGGGCTAGGATCAAGCCAATCAGTCCCATAACAAGCCCGGATGCCAATGTCACATAAACCGAATTTGCAACCACCTGCTTTAATTTCTTTTCGTCCCCGGCACCGAAGGACTGGGCAGCGCAGATATTGACACCGCCGGACAGTCCGACGCAAAGTGCCATAAAGAGATTGACAATACCTGCCGCGGCTCCCACAGAACCGAGGGCTACAGGGCCAACATAGCGTCCGACCACGATGGAATCGACAAAAGTATATAATTGTTGAAAGGCCGCACCAACCAGCATGGGAAGCATAAATCGCAGAATCTGCGTCACCTCATTGCCCTCGGTCATATGTATGGTCTTGCTTGATTTCACTCTATAGCCTCCTCATTCTGTGTATTTATATGTTTTTATGCTTCTTCCATTACTTCTGCATTTTGTCTGCGTTCCTCATTTTCTTTTCGCATACCATCAATCTTTTTATCCAGAGTATAGAACTTCAAGCAGAAAAGAACCACGGCAAAGAAAGCCGCAGGAATCAAACTGTAAAGCAAACGGATCATCATAAGGGCAGAATCCGGTAAAACTGCTGTATCTCCAGCACTTCCGACGTAACCGGATGCAGCCATAAGTACCCCACAAAGGAAGGTTCCGATAGCAGAACCGATCTTATTGGCAAAACCATTTATACTTCCCAGTGTTCCTTCCATACGAGGTCTGCCACACCATTCATTGTAATCTGCACACTCAATGATCAGAAGCGGTCCCATCATAGAAATCGGTAAAGTTCCCATTCCCATCAAAATATTACCGGTTGCCAACAACGCCATATTATCCTTTGCAAGGAATAAAACAAGACCCGCTACGATATAGAAAACACATCCTAACTGAATCAGGTTTTTTACACTCATTTTCTTCAACATAGCCGGATATGCAATCATGGTAAGCATGGCAACAACCGTAAAGAGTGACATAATTCCCATCAGGCTTAAGTTCTTTACAATATAGGTAAAATAGTAAACCGATACACCAAAACCAGATATAATCTGTGCCACCAAAGTAACCAGCGCTACAAAATAGATGTACTTATTCGTTTTTAAAAGAGTAATAACTTCTTTGAAATTAACACTTGCACTTCCGGCATCCACATCATATTTCTCCGGTACAAAGAAGAAGCGGAGGATTCCAATAATAGCAAGTGGTGCTGCAAGCATAAGAATCATATGGCTCCATTTTCCGGCATCTGTACCTGCATTTGCCATCATAGTCGGGAATACCACATTAAAGACTGCAACACCAGCGACCGTTACCAAACCTCCGATGGAACTCAATTTGACATAGGTCTGCTGACTATTAAATGCTCTTACCATATAGGCTGTGTTATTTGCATTTAGTAAAGTATTAAATACTGACTGTGCCATAGTATATGCCACAACGACCCAAACACACTTTGCCACCGTTGACAAAGATGTTGGCACAGAAAATACCGCCCATGTTGCGACCCAAAGACCAATAATAGCAAATTCGTAAGGTCTCGCCTTGCCCAACCTGGTATGTGTCTTATCAACAAGATAACCTGCCAAAATATCGGTCACACCGTCAAAGATCTTGGATGCCATGAGCAGTGTTGCAACTAAGGCTGCATTTAATTCTAAAACATCCGTGCAATAAAATACGATATAACCGATCAGCACTGCCTGAATACCGGCGGACATAGTTCTAAAGTTCCATGTCCAGAATTTTAATATTCCAACTTTTCCCTTTTTCTCTTCTTTCATTTCTGTTCCCATTCTTAACCCTTCCTTCTCTTATGGTAAATCTACTCTACAATGACCTTCACACGATCTAAGTTCTTGCACTGGGTGAAGATGTCGCCGGCATCGCCATGACGGTTGCTTGCCACCTTGATAACCGGATAATAGATACCCGGCTTGGTGAATACATGGTCTGCTTCAATCTTGTATGTAGTATCATCCACTGCCTCGATGACCTCATCATTGGACCAGTCATTTGTCTTTTCATAATCCCATGCCGCATGTGTTACTTTTCCAGCCTTGGGCGGAACTTCGATCACTGCCTTGAAGCATATGTTTTCACCGACTTTTGCTCTGGTCACCTTGCCGTCATAGTCGCTTTGTCCTGCTGCATTTTCTACTACTGCTGATACAACCGGCTGCATGCCGCCACGCTCTTTTGCCCCCTTTGGCAAAGTAATCTGTCCGTCTGCATAGGTATAATTCATGGTATCAAACGGCTCGATCCCCTTTTCACACCATGCAGCCACATCCAAGAGTGCCTGATGAAGGGTTCCCAGGTAATCCACCTGATGCTGTGGGTCGTCCAGATAACCCGCACGATCGTCATGGATACTATTGTCATGATAGTAGAGGCGGAAATGGTCCTGCTCATCAATACCACAGCATCCGATCGCCTTGCGATACCAGTCTCCATGCCATGGGCAGGCACTTTCGTCCATCATGGAACATATGCCGATCACCTTGCCATGGATATTTCCCATCGGCATCAGTCCTGCACCACTGATGGCTGTCATTGGTGCCACCAGCATAGGCAGTTGTGTATATTTCGGACTGCCGTCCTCATTGCGAAACTGATCATACACATCATAAGTCTCGTCCGGCAACTGATGTCTGTGGAAACACTGCATGGCAATAGCATCGCCATTGTCAATCATAACCTGATCTCCCGGCTTCAACTCTTTGAAAGGATTTTCATGCTTGCCGTCGTTCTCCGGATGGAGTTCCAGCATATTCCCATCTATACTGCTAATATTGATTTCCTTTCCTGCACATGCACCATCTAAGACTTTAAAACGACAATGATAGGTATAGGTATCTGCCGGTATTGCATCCTTCAAATATATATGCGGTAATTTTTCTCCACCAAGGATTGTATTAAGCCAACTGGTATCCACCGTATTTTTTTCTTCTTCTGATAATTCCGGTTCCGCATAGTCATAGTCCAAATGCTCCACTGTCGTCACAAGCTTCATATGGGCTCTAGCCTCATTACTCTCAGGATCTGCCCCTTCATAGCCTTCCTTTTCCCAGAAATCCTTAAAGTAAGTAGGAAACATCTGATAAACTGCCGGAACCAGTACCATGAGTGCACCGTCTCCCATATATGGATAATCAAACCATGCTTTGGGTGGAAATCCCATGCTGGTCGCCTCTTTTAACGCCTGCTTCTGGTCTTCGTTTAAGCCCTCATAGATGTCACCGCTCCCGCCGGGCTCCTGCGCTGCAACGACTTTTTGCATACCTTCTTCGCCGAGCAGACGTACTGCACGCATACGCGGTGCAAAGACATTTGGTGCTGCCATTGGATTTGCCATCACATAAGGAACCGCTCCATCCCAAACGCCATCCGTTCCCTCAATACAGCCCATAACCTTGAAAGACCCGCCACTGCCGCCAAAGACATAACCATAAGGTCTCTCCTCTGCCTCATAAATGCGTTTTGCAACTTTTCGCGAAAACTCTGCCGTATTTGCACTGACCTTATAAAGGCGGCTGGAGTCTCCTCCTAACATAAATCCGCCCTGATTGGAAACCACAAAATATGCTCCATGTGTGAGTGCAAAGGCAATTTTATTATCCTCGCCCGTCTGACTTTCTGTCGCATTTTCACTTTCCGGTGCCGGAGACAAATACTGGAAAAATCTACCCTCATATTTCTCTTTTTCCGGGAAATATAAGGCAAATCGCGCCTCATTTTCGCCATTGATATCCGTACCATGGAATCCACCATGCACATAATAATGACGAACTGGCGTATCGCGCCATTCCTCAACATCAATGTATGGATCTCTGAAATACGGATCTTCTGCCGGTACATATAATTTATCTTCCATCTTTCTTCACTCCTTTGAAATGGTTTTCAATAACGTTATCTTGTAAAAGAAAGATAGCATATGAAAATTTTTGATTATGTCATTTTTTTCTTGTTGTTGATAATTTTTTATGATATATTCCAAGAAAAAGCGCTATGGAAAGAAGGCACCCATATGTTAGAAAATTTGACCAGACAGGAATTAGATGAATATACGCTTGCCACCGGCATCCCCATCCATATCTTTTATGAGCAGGAGATCCGCTACAGTTCCAATATTGCCGCACAGATCCAGTTATATAATCTTCCTCTCTATCTTTTGTCCAGTCTGCCAAAGGAACTCCCGGATACCTGGATTACTACAACAAGAGAAAATCTTTATTTTGGAGGACTGCGAATTCAAGAAACCGGTGAAATTCTACTTTTTGGTCCCTTCCTGCTTACGGATTGCACCCTAAAACAGGCAAAAGCCATCTTGGCGCGCTTAGGACAAGAAAAAAGAGATGCCATGGACTTCCGTCAGCAATTGAACTTGATCCAACATATTGACGTGCCACAACTGCGGCACCATGTATCTCTTTTGTATTTGCTGCTAAACCATTGTACTGCGCCGCAAATTACCAGCATTTCTTTTACTTGGGAACATCTCGTCCCAGCACAACTCCCGGTAATTTTAAACGACGAAGATCAAGACAAAAATGCAGCACAATCTGCCTATGTAGAAGACCATATTGTAGATTGTGTAAGACATGGCAAGACAGATGAACTGGTTGGTTTTTTTAATGCTATCCTGTTGGACTCCTCCGGCAATGAACCGGATAACTTTGACCTGGAACTCCGCCGGGGTTACATCTTTGGTGCCAACACCATGTTATCCCGCGTTGCCCGCGCTGAGGGATTAGATCTTGCAACTGTCAATACCATATCCGACTACTATATTGATCAACTGCTTCACGCAAAGAATGTCAATGAGTTGAACTATCTCTTTTACCAGTTTTCCACTCACTACACGGAAGAAGTACGTAAATTAAAGACCCTGCACACCAATTCCATGATCGCCAATCAGGTCAACGCCTATATCCAATCACATATTTACGAAAAACTGTCCACCACGCGAATTGCAGATGCCCTTGGCTTTAGTAATTCTTATGTCTGCAGCGAATTCAAAAAAGCCACCGGCACCACCATTACCAAGCATCTGACCGCTTGCAAGATAAATGAAGCTAAATATCTCTTGGAACGCGGAGAATACTCTGCAACGGAGATTTCGGATATGCTACAGTTTTCATCCGTTACCTATTTTTGTAATACTTTTAAAAAATACAGTGGCATGACACCCTTGGAGTGGAAGAATAAGCAGGAGGCTATCTAAGAAACTCATTTTTACTGGATACAAAAAGTGCACCCTGATATGGATGCACTTTTTTATGGAAGATTATAATTTTTTACTGTTATATAGATTTCTATGCTGTCTTATCCCTTCTCGGTTTTCTCATGCGCTCATAGGCGATATGGATATCACTTTCGGACATTGCCTTTTGTGCGGCTTCTTCCTCCGCCTGATCTACTTGCTCTTGCAAATTCTCCTCGGCTTCGTCAAAACGGTCGATGGTCTGATCCCACTCTTTTTGCGTATAAGCCTTTCCACCGATCATGATGGAGTCTGCTTCTTCGATCTCGCCCTTGGTTTCCTTGATCTTTCTTTCCATCATAAGGGCATTTAAGATCAGGAACTGGTCTTTTGCATTAAACATACTGATCGCATCGGATAACTGCCCCAGATTGTCTTTGTTGACAACCAGATAGCCCCCGCCGGACAACTGGATATTCAGACATTTGGACTTGTCGGAAGTGTCCCCCAGAAGTAACTGGTTCTGCTTGGTATCTAATTGAAAGATAACGCCATTGTAATTGATCTCCCCATCCTTTGCCAGATAATCATACGGGGCACGTCCGCCGCTCATATCGCGGTTTGGCAACTGGATCGTATCTGCGAAACTGTCGTCCTGACGCTTTGCGCTCTTTAAATTTTGAATGTTTTGCGTATTTCTGATGTCGTTGATTCCTAATTCCATACCTTCTCCTTTATACCGATCATAGTTTGCGATTTTTATTCTCGTAATGCCTTATCTTATCCTGATACATCTTCTCATCAGCCAGAGATACACTATTTTCAATGTCTCTGGCATGTTCTACCCAGACACTGCCGATCGATGCTGAACAATCTTCCTGCCACAATCCTGCTAATTTTTGCAGTTTATCCCGGAAGATCGTCTCATTTTCATCAAAGGAAAGAATCACAAACTCATCCCCACCGAAACGATACCACCTTGCCTTTGAGAAAACAGATGCCAGTTTCTCAGCAACAGATGCTATCAGCGAATCCCCGGCATTATGTCCCATACTATCATTGATCTGCTTCAGTCCATTGACATCTGCAAAGACGACACCAACCGGATGATTTTTCTTGTCTTCATCTCTCTCGATCAATGCAACATCCTTATAGTAGGCCTTTCGGTTTTTAAAACCGGTCAGCGCATCTAATTCCAGATCGGCAATCTGTGTATTGATGTCAATAAACTGCCTTAAGGTCTTTACCCGGTTCGCCTCCAGACTTTTATTGATACGTTCCTCGTACTCGTTTTTCTCCTCCAAGGCTTTGAGGATCGCGCGTATATCCTCCTGTTTGATCGCATGCTCGTATTTTAGATTGGAAAAGGCAAGTCCGACCCTGATTTCCTGCGGATACCTGTCCATATATTGATCCATTGCCTGCAAGATCTCGCCCATAAGAGCCTCGTCACCCGCATCCAGACCACATGCAAATAATTCTACACAGGCATCCATAAATTCAGCCGCATACATCTCTTTCATTTTAGAAAGAATCTGATGCTTGTATTCCTCATACCTGGTCATCTTTCCTAATCTGTAATATAGCGTTGTGGCACAGCGAATGACATCATCCGGGATGATCTCATCTGCATGATATACCCCAAGACTTCGATCAAAGGATTCCTGCGCTTCTTCTAACCGCTCCAGTTTCTGCAAAGAAATAGACTTGTTCAGATATACATAGGCGCCCATTGCCTCATCCGAGTCCTTCAAAAATGCTTCCGCAGATGCCAGATTGACAAGTGCCTCATCATAATTTTTCTCAGCAATATAAGTCAGAGCAATGTTATTGTATTCAAAAGCATAATAGTATTTCTCCTCGTTTTCCTGTGCGATCTGCAAAGCCGTTTCATAGAAAAAGCGCGAAACACTATACTGCGTTTCGCAGTGTGTCGCCACACCTATAAGATTAAAACAGGAGATCATTTTGGGCGTATAGGGATAATTCTGATAATCCACGACAAGTGGCTCTATGATCTCTATCGTCCTTCTAAAGCTTCCCTCTTGATAATATAATTTTCCGTAGGCGAACCCAACATATACATATAACTCTGTTTTGTCATGCTTTTTGTTCAAGAGTTTCTCATAAAATTTCTTTTGTGCATCGATTGGTAATTTTTCGATCTTTTTCTGCTCTTCTAAAAAGTCATCCAGATTCATTGTATCACCTCTATAGATCATCCTAGCATTACCACTGCATTTTTTCCAGAAAAAGCAGGAAATATATTATACTGTCAGATCCACATGATTAACGGTGCCTACCTCGCCACTGCTTTCGTGGAGGTAAATTCCTGTCTTTTTGATCTCACCATTTAACTTATGGTCTTCATCCTTTAAAGAAAACTGTGTATCCGCATTTCCAAGATATATGGCACCAACATCTGCATCCTTTAAACTGATCAGTTTGTCCTTGCCGTCCTCATCTTTTGTCCAGATCTTTAACTGGGAGAAAATGGTATCATTTTCATCGATCCAGCCATTGCCATCCTCATCATAGGCTGCCAGATCCTTGAAGCCATCTCCGCTCTTGGTTCCAAATAATTCGGATCCGTCATTGATCTTTCCATCGCCGTTGCGGTCCAATGCCAGAAATCCGCTGCCCTTGCCCGCAAAAGAAATCTCGTCTTCTTTGCCATCCGCATCCAGATCAAAGAAGAATTTCTGATCGGACACACTGCCGATATCCGTATCCAGATTGATCATCAGAGGATCTGTCTTGATGTAAGACTCCACTTCCAGACTGTTGATACTTGCCGTAAATGCCCGCGACATGGAGACCTCCATATTAAAATTGATGTCCCTGCCGTCTACTGTACGCACGATTCCGCTGGTTGCAAAGGTCGTAGACTCTGCCTCGGTATAGAAACCGGAAGTCGCCGTCACCCTCTGCCAGATGGTGCCGCTGCCCGTCGTCCCGATCACCGGAAGTTCTGATCCCATACCGCTACCATCACTGCCGCTTGAACTCCAGGAACTTTCCATATCCTGATTGCGGTAAAATGGAGAACGCAGATCCAATACATTGTTGGAATCCGAAGTGGCAAGCCCGGAATCCATAAGGCTCTTGCCCTGACGCAAAAGTTCAAACATCCGCTTGATCATCTCCAGTTTGATCTTGTACTGATCAGACATTTCCAAGCGTCCGCTTCCGTTGGTCCTATTTGTGCTCTTGGTCCGTTCCAACATCTCCTTTGCGGAACGTTCTTCATTTTCCTTGCGTTTTTGTGCGGCTTCCTGCTCCTGCTGCTTTTTATATTCCAGCATACTGGTCCGGTAATCTGCCCCATCCATTTCCTCGGATTTTGTAAAAATTGCCCCTGCAAGATTTTTGGATGCTGCCGCCTCCATGGTCATAGACTGTTTGTAGGAAAATTTTGTTTCCTGATGGCTGGATGACATCGCCACATTGCTGCTTGCTATCCTCATATTTTCGCACCGCCTTTCCGCTCCCTCTCTCTGTAACATACATATCGGCGGATGGTTCGATTTCATTAACCTGGGATTTTTACAAGTTCTTTCCGCATGCTTCTATCCCAACCATGGCATGTTGTCTATGTCCTTTTTATCCTAAATGCTTAAGCATAGCGTTTCGCCTTCTTCAAGGAAACAATCCCCACAATGAGCAGGATCGGGAAGATGATCCCCGCCAGAATTCCTTTTTTCAGATCATCCGAAGCCAGACCTGTGGCAAAACCGACGAGTGTCGGACCACCGGAGCAGCCGACATCACCCGCTAACGCCAGTAGGGCAAACATGGCAGTTCCGCCATTTCGCAATGCCGCGGATGCCTTGCTGAAAGTCCCCGGCCACATGATACCGACAGACAGTCCACACAAGGAACAGCCGATCAGAGAAAAGAGTGGCGACGGTGAGAGCGAAATGCACAAGTAGGAAACAATGCAAAGCAGACTGCTCGCCTGCATAAATTTATCCAGATCGATCCGGTCACCAAACTTGCCGTAAAATGCTCTGGCACTTCCCATCAGGATGGCAAATGACATCGGACCTGCCAGATCTCCGATCGTCTTGCTCACGCCCAAGCCCTGCTCCGCAAAGGTAGATGCCCACTGACTGACCGCCTGCTCACTGGCTCCGGCACACATCATCATAAGCATCAAGATCCAGAAAATACGATTTTTACACAGTTCCCGCAGGGACATACCTGTTTCCCCTTCTTCGATCAATGGCGCGATCGGCACCTTGCAAAAAAGGATGCCATTGCAGACCGGAATGATGACCCATAAAAGGGCTAAGATCTTCCAGTTTGCGATGCCGAAAAACCAGAAAAAGAGGGTGGATAGCAGTACCACGCCGACATGCCCCCAGCAATAAAAGGAATGTAAAAGACTCATTGCCTTTTCCTTATTTTCACTCGGACAGGACTCCATGATCGGGCTGATCAGAACCTCGATCAGACCGCCGCCGATCGCATAAACGACCACGGCGATCAAAAGCCCGGCAAAGGCATTTGGCAAAAGATCCGGCAATACCACCAGTCCTGCCAGACCAAGCGCAGCAAAAATATGGGCCATTACGATCGACACCCGATATCCTATCTTGTCGACAAACTTTGCCGATAAAAGATCCACCAAGAGTTGGATGCCGAAATTGAAGGTGATCAGCATAGTGATCTGGCTCAAAGGTATTCCATAAGAACTTTCAAAAGTTAAAAATAATAGGGGAACGAAGTTATTTACGATCGCCTGCACGATATATCCCACAAAGCAGGCATACATTGTATTTTGATATTTGTCTTTCATTTCTGTTTTCTCCTCGCAAACATCCTATCATTTTAAAACAAGAACCGCAATTTAAAATTAACAACAGAATCTGTCGTCAGTCCGTTCATGTATGCGCGCTGCCCTTTCCAGCGACCCGGAACACCCACTGGACTCCATCCGGCAGATATTCCCTATATAATATAAGCATTTTTTGACATTTGGGAAAAACTATGCTACTTTTAGTTAGCAGTGACTAACTAAAAGAATGCATAAGGAGATGGTCTGATGACACCGGAAGAATATAAGAAACTTTCCATCAAAGAATTTACTGAGGCAGCCAAGGTCTATGACAGCGGACACGCCGGTATTTATGAAATGTGCAAGGATGATTATCCTCCGATCCTGGCAGAACTGGAAAAGGAGGCATTTACAGATGTCCTCGATTGCGGTTGCGGCACCGGTCCCATGCTCGAACTGCTCCATGACAAGTACCCGGACAAACACTATGTCGGACTGGATCTTACGCCTGAGATGATCCATGTCGCACAGGCAAAAAATCTCTCCAACACGGAGTTTCTGGTCGGCGACAGTGAAAATCTGCCTTTTGATGAAGGAACTTTTGATGCGATCATCTGCTCCAACAGCTTCCATCATTACCCGAACCCGCAGAACTTTTTCAGCAGCGCCTACCGCGTCCTGCGCAGGGGCGGTCGCCTGATCTTGCGGGACTATACTTCCTCTGATTTTGTGGTCTGGCTCATGAACCATATCGAAATGCCTTTGGCAAATCTGTGCGGACATGGCGATGTGAAAATCCTCAAGGCTGCCGAATTTACCGCTATGGCTGAAAACGCCGGTTTTACGGTTCTTACCATGGAAAAACAAAAAGGCTTCCGCGCTCACTTAGTCGCACGCAAAATGAAACGCATTGACTTTGAAACGGAACCATAACTGGGAACCGCGGGCTTTATCACCATGCTCTGTACCGTGTTACCGGAACTCAAAAAGATGGAAAAATCACAAAGGCAGTTCTAAATACTTTCTTCCGCTATCATAGGCTGCCCCCAGTTTCTCATAAAAAGCGAGCGATGGCGCGTTCCAATCCAGACAGGACCACTCCATCCTGCTATAGCCTTCCGCCTTTGCTCTCTTTGCGACCGCATCAAAAAAGGATCTGCCAAATCCATGCTTACGGTATTCTGCCTTGATATAAAGATCTTCTAAATGTATGCCGCCACAGGCAGCAAAGGATCCAAAGACCGGATAATAAATGGCATAGCCGATGACCTTTTTCTCATATTCCAAGAGCAGGATCGTCGCGATCTTTCGCTCAAAAAGCCAGTAAGACAAGGCTTCCTGTGTCCCCGTCATATCTTCCGGGCGCTTTTCATATTTTGCCATCTCCCGGATCAGTTCCTGCACCAGAGCGATCTCATCCGCCCGTGCTTCACGGATTTCCAGTGTATCATTCATGTTAATTCTCCTTAAACCTCTTCATCATTTCATTAGTCAGGCTGAACTCGCCCGGCTGCAAGACAATGTCCTCTCTTTGCACCCACTCGGCGTACTTTAATTCCTCAGGATCCATGGTGATTCTGTCGTCTCCGTCCACATCACAGTAAAAGCCAAGCAGGATATCATTGGCGGTTCCCCACGGCTGCGACTTATAGTAGCGGATATTTTTGACCTGGATGCCTGCTTCTTCCATCACTTCTCTTTGCACGGTTTCCTCCATGGTCTCGCCGATCTCCGTAAAGCCCGCGATCAGGGCATTGTAGCGAAAGCCGGTGCGGTAGCGGGTAATGAGCAATTTGTCTCCATTGGTCACCCCAACGATCACCGCCGGCATAATGCGCGGATAGGCGGTGTAGTGGCAGGCAGGACAGACCATGGCTCTCTCCGTTTTGGAATGTTGCATCTCATGCCCGCATCTTCCACAAAATTTCGTGTCCCGATACCAGTCTGCCAGATGCTTGCCGGTCACTGCTGCAAAAAGCGCCTCGTCCGGTCCTATGCCCTCTGTTCGCAGACTCTTTTCATCCACATAGGCATAGCCCTCCGGTATGTCTTTTTGCCCCAAAAGATGGTCGCACAGAAAATACCTGCTATCATCTATGGCAAAGAGATAGCGAATGTCAGCAACATACTCGTCTGCCAGATCCTTGACTCTTGGAAACCGTAACTCGTTTTCCTCAAAACAAGTCTCCTCCACTAAGATCCTGCCATTTACAATGCAAAGCAGCGTATCTTCCTTTTTCGCCTGTACGCCCGGATCATAATGGTTGTTTAATTGATGTGGGTAAATATCCTGTATCATAAATTCTCCGATCTTATGCTATTTTAAATACCTGCAAGAGCAGAAGCCATGCCAAACCATAGTAAGTCACCACTGCCACCAGATCATTGACCGTCGTGATGAGCGGACCGGATGCCACTGCCGGATCCACTTTGATCTTGTGAAAAAGGATCGGCACCAGCGTTCCCACCAGACTGGAAATCACGATCGCTACGATCAGTGCGATACCAACACAGCCGGAAATGAGTATTGCCATCGCAAACGGATAGCCTTTAAACAGGCTGATGTAAATTCCCAGACAAACCAGAGCCATGATCCCCAGCAAAGACCCATTGCAGAATCCGACTTTCATTTCCTTGCCGATCAGGCGGATCTTATCTTTGCCGCTCAACTGTTCATCCATCAGGACACGAATCGTAACCGCAAGCGACTGCGTGCCGACATTTCCCGCCATGTCAAGGATCAGGGACTGAAAGCAGATCACGACCGGCAGGACGGCGACGACACCCTCAAAGGCTCCGACAACTGTGGATACACCCATACCAAGAAACAAAAGGATGATCAACCATGGCAGACGTTTTTTAATACTCTCTTTGGTGCTCTCGTTTAAGTCTTCCTCTGCGGACAGACCAGCCAGTTTTGCATAGTCCTCGCCCAACTCGTCATCCACAGCCTCGACTACATCCTGCGCCGTGATGATACCAATGATCTTCTTATCCTTATTTAAGACCGGCAGGGAATCCTCCGCATAATCTTTGATCTTTTCGATACTATCGGAGATCTTTTCATGGTCCAGCAGATAGGGATAAGCATAACTGATCAGTGAATCCAGCGCCACGTTTTCCCGCGCAACGATAAGGTCTTTGAGGTCGATCGCACCACAGAAACGCCCCCGGTCATCTACCACATAAAGGGTCGTGATATTATCATTTTCCCCTGCCTGCTGCACCAATTCGTGCATAGCCTGACGGATACTGAGATTTTGTTTGATGCGGATATAATTGGTCGTGATCAGGCTTCCGATCTCATCCTCATCATAGGAATTGATGAGAAGGATATCCATTGTCTTCTCATCATCCAGCATAGGACGGAGTTTGACCTTTACGCTCTCGTCAATGTCTTCCCAGAGATCAACGGCATCATCCGCCTCCATCTCATTGATGATCTCCGCCAGTTTGTCTATGCCGATCTCCTCGATATAAGGTGCCGGATCATCCACATAGGACATGATCTCTGCCAGCCACTTGGCATCCAGCCCGCTGTATAAAAGATTGCGCTCTGCGCGGTTTAGGTATTTCAGACTCTGCGCTATATCATTATCATGATAAGCCCTGAGTTGTTCCCGCATTTCATCCATAGACTTGGATACCCGGATCATAACGGCAATCTCTTTTTCAAAAGTTGGTTCTTTTAATACTTCTTTTCTCATCATAAGCCTCCTTCTTCCCCTAAAAAAGGGCATAAAAAATCCATCGTAACTCAGACGTTACACAAACTAAAGTTGTGATTTCGTTCTGACGATGGATCAAGGCTTATCTTGTATTTCAAAAATGGCGCACCTACAGACATTTGAAATAGCGTGTAAGTCCAGATCCATCATTATATGTACTTGAACTTCGACTATCACAACTGTCCATATGTTTCGCCTCCTTTAACTCATAAACTTTTCCGCGCTGATTATAGCACCATCCCGGACCCAGTTCAAGTTATTTTTCCTTTAGATGAATAAGATTGATTTGTTTATTCCTTTTTTCATAAATAAGAATCTCCTCCAAGTTCCGATTTTAAATTACTTTAGGCTATCGGGATTGCACTTCTTTATCATTCGGCCATGCTCTCCGAAGAGCCACATAGGATATCAAAAAATTTGCAAACCAACCTGCTGGTACAGCAAGCCAGACAAATACAATGCCAAAACGCGGTGCACAAATCAAAGCAACTGACAGGCGGATCGCCAGGTTCACCATATTTGCAATAAGGAACGGGCGCATGATTCCAAGACCACGAAGAACCCCATCGGTTGCCATTTTGATTCCCATAAAGATGAAGAAGTAACCGAGCCATCTCATATAACCCTCAGATACCTGATAAGCCAGGGCAGTTCCATCTTTACCAAGGAATAGCGTGGCAATCTGCGTATGCAATGTTTCAATGACTATAAAAGCAAGAACTGCAAAACATACATCTAACACCAGTGCAGCGTGATATCCTTTTTTGATCCGTTCCATTTTCTTTGCACCAAGATTCTGGGAAACATATGGGGAAACCGCATTGCCAATGGATACAAATATCAATGAGAAAACATTCTCTACCCGCATCGTCGCCGCATACCCCGCAAGTGCCTGTGTACCGAAAGGATTTACAACAGCCTGTACGATCATCATACCGATGGACACTGTAGACTGCTGAAGAACCGAAGGTACAGCAATTTGAAGCATGGAATATAACTCCTGTCGGTCAAACCAGTCAAAACGACTTTTATATCGGCGCATCCGGCTAAGGAAAAGAAAAAGTGAAAACACCGCAGAAATCCCCTGTGCTATAAGAGTCGCAAGTGCCGCACCGAACACTCCGAGACCAAGTCCTGCCACCATCCAAAGATCCATAAGAATATTTAAAATAGAAGAAAATATAGATGATAAATTAATAAAATTTATTGAATCATACAAAAAAATCATATATATATCTTCAGGTTCATTTGTAACACAATCATATTATTATTATAAAAATTTTGTAAATGCTCTTTCAAAATTTAATATTGGAGTTGTTATGGCAGTTGGAAAATTTTCAGAGCCCCTAAATAACTATATAAGAGAAAATAAAATAAATAATATTTACATTTCTAGTTTTATACCTCAAAAATTTATTTTATCAAAAACAGATGTCTTTATTACATCAGGAGGTCATAATAGTATATTAGAAGCAATTTATTATAAGGTTCCAATGTTAATTACTCCAATTAGTAGTGAACAAAGAATGAATGGATTATTATTAGAAGAATTAGGAATAGGTGAAACAACCTATTCATTAAATAAAAATGCTTCAATTTCATCACAAATAAATAAATTATTAAGAAAACAGTTGAATGTAAATAAATTAAATGAAATTTCAAATGATTTAAGAAATAAAAATAATAATTTTAAATCTATGTGGGATTATATTTATGATAATTAAAAGTACAAAAAAATTGTTGCATATTAATGGAGATCATTACAATGAGAAGAAAACAACAATGAAAATCTATAAACAATTAAAATTAGAAATAAAAAAAAGATACTATTTAGAAGAAATTTTTATAGATGATAGTTACTTAAATTTTATAAATAATTGTATTGGGTGTAAAACTTGCTTTAAAACTGGAAATTGTATTTATGATAACAAGGATGGAATTATTGAAATAAAAAACAAACTATTAGGCGCAGATATTATTGTTATTTCAACACCAATATTTATTGATAATATATCAGGTAATTTAAAAACACTATTTGACAGATTATCATATTGGTTTCATACGATGCCATTGAAAGGTAAAAAGTGTATTCTAATAATTTCTACATATAGAACAGGTATAAATGAAGTATCTAATTATTTATATAAAATATGTAGTTATTTAGGGTTAGAAGTAGTGGGATTAATAACCAGTGATTATAAAACAACTAAAAATGTCCTATGTAATGAAATAGATATATCTTTAGATTATTTGGAAACAGGATTATTAAAGAAATGTACAAATGTAGCTTATAGTGATTATATATATAATTTATATGATAAATTATATAAAGATATGTTAAAAAATAATCTTATTACTTTTGAATTAGCTTACTGGTGTAAATTACATCAATAAGTGGTTATAGAAGAAAGGAGGGAAAAATATGGATAAAGAATTACAATTAGAAGACTTCAATTTGGATTTGTATGATGAAGGTAATGGAGAAGATGATGGTGTTGGAGTATATTCTTCAGTAGTAGGAACAAATAGCTCTACATCAATTGTCTGTGCAACATTAACAAATTTCACAGAAGGATGCAATTATTGCTAAGGCAAAAATACAATGAATAAAAGTTATATAACATTATCAAAAACTAATATTTTTAATGCAGTAATTTCAATAAATAGTAAAAATGAACAAAAATATTATCACAAATATAAACCTGAGATTGGTGTTAATATAACAGCTAATAGTATAGAATTACATTCAATTGGTTCATTAACTGGTAAATGGAAACAAGAGCCATTTAAAATAATTAATTATTCAGAAATAGAAAAAATAGAAGTATCAATTTGCAGAAGAAATTATGGTGCTATTTCGGGAATAATTGTAAATGAATACCATATTGATTTAATTATTGAATTATTAGATGGATATTCTTATCAATTAGAAACGCAATCATGGGATAATTTTATTTACATGATAGAAAAATTAAAGTTAGAAAAAGTGTTAGTGGATGATATATTAAATGTTTATGAAAATTACAAACAGTATAGAAAAAAATATTTTGAAAAGTTAGATAAAACTTTTGATGATATTGCTAATCAATACCATTTAGATTCATATAGATCAAGCAATAAAAGAAAAGGGTGTTAAAAGCCAATGCCATTAAGTTAAGATTTTATGGCTATAGGAGGTTTACATTAAAGTAGACCTCTTTTTTATTTTTAATATTGACATGGCTATAAAGTATGCAGTCTATTATCAATAGATTTTATTGATAATAGGTCAATTTTTTATAGATATTGTCGGAGTTGTTTTTATGGATAACTATAAGTATTTGAAAAATATTTTATATCATATCATTGATGATATGAACAATTCTTGTTCTCTTTTTTGTGAAAATCCGGATACTGATTTTATTCGTTCTTGTAAACTTGATTTTAAAACTACTTCCATCCTTTGTATGGAAACAAGTTCTTTAAAAGATAAATTTTATCAATTATTTGATTATTCTTCGACTACTCCTGCTTCTTCCACTTTTGTATAATCCAAAAGTAAGATTAAAATGGAAGCTTTTTTCATATTCTTAATACTTTCAACAAGAAAATATATGATGAAAAGTTCTTTAAAGAATATCGCTTTTGGCTGTAGATGGATGTGAGCTTCTTATCGACAATGCTTTTTAGGATAATGAAACAACTGTTAGAAACTGTAATAAATAGGACAAAACATACAGTGTATTCTATCTAAATGTTTCTTATGATTTATTGGAATTTACTTTTGATATCTTATCATGCAAAGAAAAGCTATAATGGATGAAAATGATGTTCTCTGTCAAATAGTTGACTGTTACCAAAGTAATAAAGATAACAAAGAATATGAATCTTACAATGGTATTGAAAATGTTTTAAAATTTGATAATAAATATCTGATTAGGGTAAAAAATATTCATTTTAGAACGAGTTGTCCAGATTATTAGGACCATTTCCAGATGATGAATTTGATTTAGATGTAAGTAGAATCCTTGTATTAAAAAATATAAAGATGGTAATGGCATGCTTTCATTACTACAAATGGTATCCTAAAAATATGGGATTTGATTATTATATAAAAGCAATCCATAAAGCATATTTTTCAATATTTCTTTTCATATATCTTTTTATTGTTTCTCTTTGTTATCTTTGATTTTTATAAAAGATGAAATAAGCAATTCAATACCAGTAAGTAATCCTAATAAAATATCTATAAAATCAATACTGCTTTTCAAACTAATCAATTTATAGAATTGAATTAAAATTGAAATGACACTTAATATAGTAGCTAAATATAATCAATTTTTCATCTTCAAGTTCTCCTTAATAAGATTATAAATTATTATATAACACACATTTTTATGGCAAACCATTATTTTAAGCGGCTCACACCTTGGCATATTCACTGATATGCCAAAAGATTGTTCTATTTTGACCTAATTTAAACCTAAAATAACCTAATTTTGAACATAGTCCTACAATGAGAACATGTAAAAATTCCTTATGTAGAAAGGATTTTAAAATAGTTACATATATATGCTCCACTTAGTAATGTAGGGGTCAAAATTATGAAAATATCTCTTTTTTAGTTACAACAAAGTAAAAATCAGAAGAATATTTTTATTTGATATCTCTTCTGATTATATTTATTTCATCATAATTTAATAACATTGTATTAAAAGCAGCCTTTTTAATTATAAAACCAATATCACATGCTATGCATGTGGTAACAGAATAGCTTTAGCATTGAGAAAAAACTTCAGTGATATACTGAAAATAGCCTGAAAATTAAAAATGAAAAAGTAAAGTGGAGTTGTTTACGAATGAGTTAATGAAAACGTTGTAGACTTTAGATTTCAGTCAGTAGAAACTTTGACGTCAAAATAATGTACTCTTTTTGGATGTGGATATAGTATATTTTTTGATATTGGAATGATTAAATATATTGTAGTAATTCTTTTTTTAATCAAAAATTTTAATTGATTAGATAGTTTATACTATTTTATTTTTAATAGTTTTTTTGCATTTATATTTTTTTATTATGTTTGATCTTTTCTACTATGTTATTATAGAACAAAAAATTTTTTCTAAGTAAATTACTAATAATTTTTTTGAGCTAATGTTTTAATTAGTTAAGTATTTTCATTTATCATAAATTATTTTATGAGTATATAATCTAGAATCATGTGTGTTTTCTAATACAGTTTAGTCTAAATATTTTTTAATACATAACTAGGAGAAAAATTTAAATTATTATATCAATATATTTGTTTCATTTCTAAATATAGGTATTTTTGCAATCATAATTTTAAAAAAATAAATGTGTAATATAACGCAAAATTATTTTCTTTATAAAATAGAATTAATCACGTTATGCTTTTGTTAGTTGTGACATATTTTTGTTAGTTACGTAGATAATAAATACAAATGCTTAAAGATACTATAAAGTTAAATATGGAGGGAAAAGGAATATGAAAAAAATTAAATTGAAAAAGAATATGGTAAATTTTCTATTAACAGTATTGGCTTTTATGGCTACTGCAGGAGTTAATAATTACTCTATTAGTGGATTATATCAACCAAAAAAACCAGATGATTTTTGTTTTTAAAATACATACAATATCAAAAAATAATTAAATCAATGTATCGATGTATCTTTAGAATTGTATATGAAAGTATTTAATTGTGTCAATAATTATGATAAAATTATTTTAATAATGATATAGTGAGAGGTACATATAGTGAATATAGCAATTGTAGATGATGATGTTGATTTTTCTAGTGAACTTCAACAATATGTAATAATGTTTATTGAAAGATTGTACACTAGGTATGAGATTGATATTATAAATAGTGATTTTTTTAATAATTCTTTAGATAAAAACTATGATATTGTTTTTTTGGATATTGATTTAAAAGAGATAAACGGAATAAATATAGGAAAGAAATTATTAGTTTCAGAAGCAAATCCTATAATTATCTTTGTATCATCAAGAGGTGATTTAGTGTTTTCGTCGCTTTCAGTTAGACCATTTTATTTTGTACGAAAGGCATATTTAAGACAAGATTTAGAAGAAATGTTTATTTTGTTAAAGACGTATTTAAAAGAAACAATGCAATTATTTACTTTTGATTTTCATGGAAGAAAAACAAACCTATTTTTAAAAGATATTTATTTTATAGAATCCAGTGGACATGATGTTACTTTATATACTAAAAATGGAGAATATTGCTATAGATCAACTATGAGAAATATCTTGGATACTTTGGGAACAGAAACAATTGTACAATTTCAAAAATCATTTTCAGTAAATTTAGATTATATTAAGGAAATAGAAAAAAATACTATTATTTTAAAAAATAATGAAGAATTTAATATAGGCAGAAAATTTAAAAATAATGTTATACAAAAATACAAGGAGCACTTTTTACGATGACAATATATAATTATTTTATAAATTTTTTAGAGGGTCTATTATTGAGTTCATTCATGGCATATTATTTCAATGTTAAGAGGAAAAAAATGTATATTTTAATAACAACGATAATTTGTTTTTTTGAAATATCTATTTCAAATTACTACAATACATTTGATCAGTTGTTGATATTTATTGTAATTGCAACATTATTTATCTCTTTATTGAAATTAAAAACAGAAAGTTTGTTTGAAAAAATTATTATTTGTTCTATAGCAGGAATATTTTTATACTTGGCAAACTTATTGTCAATGCTTGTTACAACTTTTATATTTAATATTAGCACATTAGAAATTTATACAAAAAATTATTATGTATTCTGTACAATATTATCTAAATTTATTTTGTTATGTTTTATAATATTTGCTTGTATTTTTAAACGACATTTTTATGATTCTTTAACAATGAAGAATGGATGGGCTATCCTATTATTATGTCTAACGATTGAATATACTATTGCTGTATTATTAGAAATGTTATTAACAGGTGCTTTTTCTACGAAAAAAGGTGTTTCATTAACAATATCCCTTATTGTTATAAGTGGTTTGTTTCTATTTATATTTAGAAAATTACAGATTGATAATGAAAAGAGACTACAATATGAGCTTAAGCTTCAAAAAAATCATTTTAGTGAAGAAAATTATAGTAAAATGAAATATATGTATAATGAAATCATAGAAACAGAACATAGAATGATGTATATATTAATAGGTGTAAAGAAATACTTAGAGTCAAATCAAATAGATAAAGCAAATTTTATGTTAGAACAATATATTTCAAAAGTTAAGAGATTTTCAACTGCAATAAATACTAATAATCCATATTTTGACTTTGTTTTAAGTTCAAAAATACATGAGTTTATGTATGATGATATTTTTTTAAAAAATACGTTATTTATATGTGAAAATCCTATTTACGATACGAATGAATTTTGTGATTTAATTATTTACTTGTTGGATAGTTTTAAAGATAATTTAAATTCTAAAATAGGATTAAGCTTAGGAATTCATCAGGAAAATAATTTTATAATTGTGGAGATGATAGGTGATTTAAAAGAATATAAAGTTACAGATGGTTTATATAAAAAAATTAAATATTTTACAACGGATTACTCTTTAAAAAATGTGGAGAGTATTTATACTTTGAAATTAATTATTGATATTGTTGAGTGATTTTAATCAAATTGAATATTTTAGCCTCCTGCACGCACCATGTTGATCGAGTGACGACAGTGTGTTAATAAAAACGCCGACAATAAAAGGGTAACCAAATAATTTAGGGGGAAAGCCAAATTATTTAGGGGCCAATTTTAGGGGGCTTGAAAAAAGTCTGTTAAAAGTTAGGGGGACACTTTAGGGGCCATCCCAAAATACTATAAGAAAATTTATGAAAAAAGAGGCTTTATGAAATAACATGATATTTTTGAAATAG
>ERZ840371.525-NODE-525-length-46432-cov-12.347176_pt1 | contig 46432 bp, 43 predicted proteins | sample MGYA00519937_ERZ840371 | MGnify/ENA primary metagenome ERZ840371 (study PRJEB31850, sample SAMEA3708873) | human gut metagenome | biome: human gut; feature: human-associated habitat; material: faeces | place: China | collected 2014 ... | reverse complement strand
CTATAAGCTCTTTTTCTCCCCCGGCATAGCCGGGGGTTGCCTTTGTCAAGACAATAGCGAGAAAGTCCAGAAAAATCAACGTTTTCCGGACTCTCTTTGGCGTTTCAGGGTGCGTATTATACCAGCTTTTTGGGCGGCGATGGACGTATTGCTTTAGGCTGTTCCACACTAAGTCCCTGCATGAGCCAGGTAAACTGCTCCCAGGTCAATTTTTGTACTTCGGCCGCTGTACGGGGCCACTGGTATCTGCCGTTGGATAACTGCTTGCTCAACAGAATGAAGCCATCCGGTTCCCACAGCAGCGCTTTCAGTTGGCTCCGGCTTTTACCGCAAAACAGGAACAAGCTGCTGTCTGTGGGATCCATCTGATAGTTCTGCTGCACAAGAGCCGCAAGCTCCCGGATCCCTTTGCGCATATCTGTGCGTCCACAAACGATGTATACATTCTTTGCCTGCGTGATGTCGCCTAACATGATGACAGTCCTCGGACGATGGCTATAACCATATCGCTGCTTACTCCGTGCATGCTGATGGAGATACCGTCTTTCTGTATCGTGACTTCCTGAGCAGGCGTACAGCGGGAAGCTTGCGGCTCGATTTGCAGTGGAACCACTGCCTGTGTAACCATGATCTCTCCCGCAAGCTCATTTCGCAGACTCCTCTGCCAACGCATGAACGTGCTGTAGCTGATCCCATGCTCCCGGCACCATTGCCGCTTTGGCATACCGCTTCCGTTGCACGCTTTTATGATTTCGATACATCTCTCTTTTTTCAGGGTTTGAAACTTGTCCGGCATTTCTGAGACCTCCTTGAGACTTTTGGTACCGATGAATCTTTTGATACCTCGGTCTCAAAATTATCTCATCTCTACATTGATCTTGCCAGACGGTGGATTATGAGGCGCTTACGGACAAGCGCCCGAGCATCTGCTCGGGCGCTTGCTACATGCGTTGGATTCTTTAAATGGCCTTTGTGCCAACAAGTGTATTGCCAGAATAGGCGTACACAAGAATGGAAACATTGCTATCAATATAGGTATCTTCCGTTGTATTGAACACAATGCAGTTTGTACCGTCCTTGACAACGATGGCGTATCCGTCCTCGTTGTAGCTGAGTGCATCCGTATCAATGCCCTTGCTTATTGCGGTGCGTTTATCATAGGCGTGGAAACTGTTGAGCTCGTCGGCAGCACTTGCATCCTTGTTCAGCGCAATCAGATACTTCAGACCGTTGGAGACATTCCAAGCTTCATCCCAATTGCTCGGGATCTTAGCAACATCAGCCTCATCCCACGCTTCGCCGTCCAACGTCCGATAGGTAGCTGCAACATTCAATACCAGCTTGTAAGTATAGCCGGACGCATCATCAATGGCGATGAAGAATTCGTCTGCTCCGGCGTTCTGGGTGACATTGATAGTCTTGCCGTTCAAACAATTGCCAACGATATACTTGTCCGCCTGCTGATAGGAAGTATTCAATTCGGCCGCCTTTTGGCTCTTGGAAGTACCGGGAGCAAAAGCGACGTCGGCAGAGTCTTTGGTAGACTTAATTACAGCATTGGTTGTGCAGTTCGTAACATTAATCGTACCAGATTCATCAAGGCTCTCAATGTAGGCAGAGTTACCGTACAGGAAACCGACAGAACTTGTACCGGTGATCGTACCGTTGTTCGTGCAGTTGATGAAGTTCATTGTGGTGCTGACATTGAAGCACGGGCCGGAACCAATGAGCACACCGGTGCAGGTGCCGGCGTTCTGAAGATTGACATTTACTGTGATATCTTTGAAGTTATAGGTCGCCGGATCGCCATTGGCCGTGTAGATTGCATTGATCACCACAAAGCCAAAGTTATTGCTGTTGGCCTTGGTCAGTTCGGATGTGCTGGTAAAGGTGAGATTTTCGAAGTCCGCGCCGTAGCTCGTGCCCCAGTCAGCGCAGGAGAGCAGGCTGGTAGCCAGCTCCCCCATCGTCACATGGATATTCTTGAAAGCGGCATGTCCGGAAAGTCCAGCAACATTAAAGAGAGCAGCAAATTTTCCGGAAGTGCGGGCACTGGAGAGTTCCTGGTTGCCGCCATCGTATACACCGGCAAATTTCGTGACCTCATCACCGGCGGCAACCGCAATATCTGCAGTCTGCTTGAAGCAATAGGGTGCGCCATTGAGCTGATCGATGGCCTTGAACTGCTTGGATGTTGCAATCAGGAACGGATCTTCCGCCGTACCGGTGCCGCCGTCAAAGAGCGCAACGACTTCATATTTGTCATCTTCGAGCTTCTTTGCCGCATAGCCCGGGGCGACAAAGTTGGTGCCTGCGCCCTCAGCGGCACAGTTGGCGGGATTGAATTTTACAAATGTGCCGCCGGTGACGGTGATCTTGGCAGTGCCCTCTGTGCGGTGCTTGTCATAGCAGTTCAGTACGAATTCGTCAGCCTTGGCTGTGTCGGGATACTTCTGCTGAATGGAATAAGCACCGCCCTTAACGGTCAATTCACCTTGATACACATACACGGCATGGATGTTGCCGACAAAGGTACCATTCTCAATGGTGAGCGTTGCACCATCCTGCACATCGACTGCATAGCAGTCATTTTCCTTGGCTTTGAGTGTGCCGTTGCCAGTAATGGTCAAATCGCCGCCGGCGCGGACGGAAAGCAGCGACCAATCAGCCGCGCGCTTTTCCCACAGGTCATTTGTGTTGCTGATGGTCTTGCCATTCAAGTCGAGCTTGACGGCCTTTGTAACAATGACAGTTTCAGAGATGTCAACATCCTTCAGCAGCTTCACTTCGCCGCCTACGGCAACAGCCTCCTGCAGCGTCAGATAGTTCTTTCCGTTGATGGAAGCGGCAGCCTGAGCGGGATCGGCAGAACCACAAACGGTGCACTTGTGATCCTCCCCATAGGTATGCTCAGCCTTGCCGCTGACGACATTGTGTCCGCAGGTAGCGGCATGCCAGTGATAGGTATCGTCATAGCTCCAGGCATCCGCGTAGCTGTGGCTGTGGCTGCTGCCGCCGCCACCGCCGGAGCTGCTGCCGCCGGAGGAAGAGCTGCTGCCGGTGGTGGAGCTGCTGCCGCCGCTGACGGTGCTGTCCTTGCCGTTCTTGTCGGTGACGGTGATCTTGCTGTCACCGCTGTTCTTGACATCGGTGTCCTTGGTCTGAACGGTGATGTCCTGATTGGACTCCACCTTCTTCACGGTGCCGTTGCCGGTGACGCTGGTATCCTCCGCATGGTTCTCCACGTTCTTGATAGTGGTGCCATTGCCGGCGTTGACATTTGCGCCGGGGGCATTCTCGCTCATGATGACGTTGTCGATCTTGGCGCCGTTCTTGGTCTCAACTGCGCTCTTTTCACCGTCCAGCGTCACATTGTCCGCGGAGGCGTTGTCCAGAATGACCTTGGAGTTGTCGCCGCTGACTGTGATGTCATCGATGTTCTCGCTGCCCTTAACGGTCACTTCGATGTCATTGGTGGGCACGAGCAGCTTGTCCACGCTGCCGGTGACGGTCACATCGTCCGCCACAACGAGGACGATACCCTTGCCGTCGGCATTGACCGTCTCGCCGGCCTTGTCCGCATAGGTGCCGATGGAGCGGTCAAGGATCGTGACGGTGGCCGCACGGGTGATGTTGTTCTGAGGAGCCAGCTGGTCGGCAGTCACGCCGCCCACAACGCCCGCCTCGATCAGAGCAGCCAGCATACCCTGAGCATAGGACGCCACCTGTGCGGCGTCGGTATATTTCGTCAGATCGGGGTTTTCAATGGGCTCGATACCCAGAGCGCGGCCCAGCATGACCATGGCGCGCTCACGGGTGATGGGTGCGTTGGGGGTCACAGTGCCGTTGAGGTTGCCCTTGAGGATGCCGGCCGCCGCGCAGCGGTTGATGGCATCGTAATGCCAGGCATCGGGGGTATTGTCGGCAAAGCCCGCGTTTTCTGCGGCGGGCAGTTTCAGGAGTCTTGCGAGAATTGCTGCGAAGTGGGCGCAGGTGAGCTGCCCGTTGGGGTTGAACTTACCATTATTGCCCTGAATGATGCCGTGGCCGCTCCAACGTTCGATGGATGCCTCAGCCCAGTGTCCCGCGACATCGCCGTAAGTCGGCTCTACCGCACTTGCGCCTACCGTGAGTAGACTGACTGACATGGCAAACGCAAGAAAGATTGATAACAGTTTGCGTTTCATCTTTTCTTCTTTCCTCCTAAGAATGTATATATATTTCCGCGGCTCCCCGCGGTTGAGTACCTATTATAATTAGTGTGTCGGCTTCTCCGGCCGCCCGGCTAAGATCGCCGTGCATTGGCTCAGCGGCCTGCCTGCGCAGACGGGGCAGCCGCAGCGCTGTTTTCCTGTACGGCTGCTGATGACCGATTTCCACGCATGGCCGTTTTCACACAGCCACCATGCCTTCCGGCTGCTGCCGGGTGTTACCTGCTGCGGCGTGAAGCTGCCGTTAAGGGTCGGATGCCACTGCGATGCGATCACCGGCTCCTTGGTCTCCAGATCATTAAATCCCGGCAGGACCTTGCGGTTGGTGCAGTACGGGCAATCGCTTTCTCTGTTCACACGGTGGGCGATGACCGCACAGAAGGAATGCCCCTTGTCACAGAGCCACCACACGCGGCGATTGGAATATGCGCTCACCGCCTCCGGCGTCAGCGCACCGTTCTTTTTCCGATCCCACTGTTCAGCAAGCTACGGATGCAGCGAAGCGAGATCATTGAATCCGGACAGGACCTTTTGTCCCGCGCAGAACGGACAGCCTGCGTTTGATGTGACGCGGCTGGCAACGCTCGCCTGCCAGCTATGTCCTTTCGGACACCTCCACCAGACCTTCCGGTGTGCTCCCGGCATGACCTGCGTCGGCAGCAGCGGAGAATTCTTTTCCGTGTCCCAGTCCGAAAGCAGATCAGGGAATTTTGCCGCCAGAGAGTTTTCCTCCGGCAGAACAGCGCGGCCCGCACAGATGGGACAGCCTGTTCCCCGCGTGCGGATTCTGACTTCGGAACGGTAGGAATGGCCTTGTGGGCATCGCCACCATACCTTTTGATGGCTTCCGTAGGTCACATCCTTCGGCGTGAGCGGCGCATTGCGTTCATCGTCCCATTGTGCCAGCAGGTGAGTTTGTTCATGCCCGGCGCAGAAATCGTACAGAGACGGATGAATCGCTGCTCACCTCCCGCAGAATACTTGTCCGCCTGCAATACAGGCGGAAGGGTCTTTTAAGCTGATTGTGTATCCGGCACAGTGGATAAAAAAGTACAGGTTGCCGACCACAGCGATATACACAAAATCTACACCTTAACTATAGCACTCCTCTAATAGAATAGCAATAGGATAACATCTTAAAACCGACTAAAAAAGCGTACTTTTTTATCCAGCCCTTTTTACTTTCTGCGTTTTCTTAACGATTTCTTTACACCCGTCATCCTGAGTCCAGAGCAAAAAGCTCCGGTGGGTGACGCCCAGCAGTTTTCCTGCTGCCCGTGCGGACAGCTCGCCGCGCTCCCAACGTGCTTTGACTTCGCCGAACCCTTCCGGCAGCGCCTTGCGGGGCCTGCCGAATTTCACGCCGCGCGCCTTCGCTGCGGCGATCCCTTCCGCCTGCCGCTGATGAATGAACTCGCGCTCTGTCTGCGCCACATAGGATAGCAGCTGCAGCACGATGTCCGCGATCAGCGTTCCGGTGAGATCCCGGTTCCGCCGCGTGTCAAGCAGAGGCATATCCAGCACAACGATTGCCGCACCCTTTTCCTTTGTGATGACGCGCCATTGCTCCAAAATTTCCTCATAGTTTCTGCCGAGACGGTCGATGCTCTTGATCACAAGCGTGTCGCCGTCTTTCAGTTTGCGCAGCAGCCGCTGGTAGCTGCGGCGGTCAAAATCCTTGCCGGACTGCTTGTCCACAAAAATCGCCCGGTCCGTTAACCCGAATTCCCGCAGGGCGATGAGCTGACGCAGCTCATTCTGTTCCTTGGTCGAAACCCTTGCATAACCGTATTCCATGTGCTGACCTCCCAATTTATCGGTGGATAAATTGTAAGCCAGGTGCCGACCACATGGGGGATATAGTGTTGCAGACTCACCTCCGTTTTTCGCGTAGAGTCCACGCATAGTGCGTGGACTCTACGCTCTATACGGGGTATTCTCCCATTTTCACAGAAAATCTTCCATCCGCCGCTGTGTTTGACGCCGCATTCAAAACCTTACACGCAGTTTTTGTTGTCCGCGTGTTATGTCCTCATACTTACTTGACCTTGGAAATGCGGATGCCCATTGCCCCCTGCGGCGGGTCAGTTATGATCCGCTAGCCCCCTGTTTCATACGCGGCCCGGTTTGACGTTTACTGCCCCAATATGACAGTAACGGAACGTTTCACAACGTTCCGTTACGCTTATCTTCCCCGGCCTTTCGGCCGGGGAAGATCTTTATAAGAGGTCTTGATCTCACTTTTCCGCGTACAGCCGCCACAGGAACGCCGCGATCTGCGCTCTCGTGCAGTCGTTGGCGGAGCCGAACAGCCCGCCGCCGATGCCATCGGTGATGCCGTGCTCCTTGGCCCACGCCACAGCCTGCGCATAGTAAGCGTCCGCCGCTACGTCGCTGAACCCGGCGCTGCCGTTCACAGCGGGGCTGCCCGCCGCGCGGTACAGGAACGCCGCACTCTGAGCGCGGGTGCAGGCGGCGTCAGGACTGAACAGGCCATCGCCCGTACCGCCGGTGATGCCGTTTTCAATGGCCCACGCCACCGCCTTGGCGTAGTAGCTGCCTGTGGAAACATCCGCAAAGTCGGCTGTACCCTTCGGCGCGGGAGAACCGGCGGCCCGCCACAGGAACGTGACGATCTGGGCGCGGGTGCAGTTCAGGTTGGGACTGAAGGTGGTGTCCGTAGTGCCCTGGGTAACCTCGCGCTTGAGCATCCACTCCACCGCGTCCACGTAGTAGGCGCTGTTTGCCACGTCCGCAAAGGGATTCACCCAGGTGAAGGTCGGCTCCACCGTCACCTTGTCGGCGGGCATCTCAAAGGTAAACGTGCCGTCGCCGTTGTCCTTGACGGCCAGCTGCTTGCCCTTGGAATCCCGGACGATCACTTCGTCCACCTCGTAATGGCGCTCCGGCTTCACGGTGATGGTCACCTTGTCGCCCTTGGCCGCGCTGGTCTTGGAGAGGGAAACCGTACCGTCAGGGTCCTTGCTCACCTCCGTCTGAACGGGGTTGGTGGAGGGTCTGGAGCCGCCGCCACCGCCGGAGGGGCGGGTGCTGACGGTCAGCTTGCCGTCCTCATAGCGGATGGTGTAGTTGCCGGAGGCCGCCGCGCCGCCGGCAAGGATCTTAACCTCGCCGGTCTTGGTTATGTCGGGGGCGATTTCGCTGCCGTCCGCGTCAACGTACTTCACCGTCGGCTGGGTCGTCAGCTTCTCCTCGCCCACCAGACCGGAAACGGTATAGCTATCCTCGCCCAAGGTGGGGGCCTTGTCGCCCACATAGGCGGTCTGATCCTTGGCCTTGACGGTGATGACCGCCTTGCCGATGACAAATGTATAGGTCTTATCCGCGGTCGTTCCGTCCGCCCACTGGGTATTGACCGTGTCCTTCAAGGCCGCCGTGACGGAATAGCCCGTCTCGTTGGCGTTGGTCTGCTTGTTGCCGGTGATGGTGTAAGCGCCATCCTCCGCCAGAGCGTAGGTCTGCTCCGTGCCGTTGTAGGTGAAGACCGTGGCATCCGCCGTGGGAATGGTAATCGGCTTCTTCTCCACCGTCAGGGTGCAGGTCGCTGTTGCTTGCTCGTAGTCCGCGGTCTCCGCTGCCGTTGCCGTGATAACGGTACTGCCCGCCTTGAGAATGGTGACCTTGCCGGTGCCGTCCACGGTGGCAACCGCAGGCGCGCTGCTCTCGTAGGTCACGGTGCTGCCCTCGGCAGCGCCGACCGCGCCAGCGGAGAAATCCGGGTCGCCATAGGTCTTGCTTACGGCAGACGGAATGCTTTCAAAGCGGAAGTCGCTCTGAGCCAGCTTATTCGCCACCGTATAGGTACCGGCGTGGAAGTCGATGGTGTAGTTTTCGTTCAACGCCAAATTACCCTGCGTGATGGAATAGCTGCCCGCGGCATCCGAATGCGCTTTGGTCTCCAGCGTGCCGGTGAACACGTCACCGGCGGCCAGTTCCGGAGTATAGGTGTAGGTCAGTTCCTCCAGGGCCTGGCCCACACGGGAGGTCTTGTTCTCCGCCGTTACGGTGATGGCCAGCTTTTCGATCTTGACAGCGATGCTCTGAGTCTCTACATCCAGATGATTCTTGTCACCCACGACCTTGTAGGAAACGGTATAAGTCCCTGCTTCCTTGCCCGTGGGCGGAGTTTCGGTGTAGTTCGTGCCGTCCAGACTGTACTGCACCGTGCCGGTGCTGCTGGTAGGCAGAGTCCCAAGCAGCGCCTGCTCCTCGCCGTTGTAGACTAAATCGGTCTTGGCAGCCGGATCGGTCACAGCCCCGGCGGCCTGAGAGATCGAGGGCCTGATGTAGGTGAAGCACTCACGGTAATTTTCGCCGCCAGACGTCGGCGTAAAGACCGCCCTATACACCTTTGTATTACCGACTTCCGGGATTTCATCCATGCCGTCGCCGTCAAATTTCCATGTGCCGGGTACGATTGTTACCTTGCTGCTATTATAGTAGACCGTAGTGGAAGAGACAGGGATATCTTTTACCTTGGTGCCGTAAGGCGCCGTGGCCGTCATCCGATCTTCTCCGATAATTCTCAGCGTTACGGGATTGATGGGGAAGCGTACTGTAATCTCGCCCGTATAGTTGCCGGTGCCGGTAATGATGATTTTCGCCTGAGAATCCGGCCCCAACTTGGTGGCGTTGATGTTATTCGCATAAGCAACGGCGTAATCCGTCCCCGCCGTCAGCGTATTGCCATCCAGCACAACAGATGTTACCGCCGGCTTCTTCTCGCCGCCATCATAAACTTGTTCGCTTTGGTCCCTCGTGACTGCGGCGCCCTCAATGGATTTCGGGCTGATGGTAAACTCCGCCGTGCCGGTGTGGATCTCGGTGTCTGTCTCATATTGCACCTTCACGGTGTAATCGCCCGCGTCGGTAGGCCGCTTGCTTGACGTGGTGCCGTCCTTCGTGTTCGTGTAGGTGACGGTCACGGCGGGATCGGTAAGCTCCACGCCGATCGGCAGACCGTTTACCTGCAATTCCTTCGCGGCTTCTCCGAAGGTCCAGTCGTCCATGGTAACGGTAATATCATTGGCTGTGGGCTTTTCTTGCAGAGTCAGCGTGATCCCTACCGGAATAACCTTGTAGTTTCGACTGGTCACATTAACGGTTACATATGCTCGCATACCTACGAGATGCTGGCCATCGGCTTCATGGTAATCGTTAAAATTTCACCGTTTAACGCAGTATTAGTCAAATCCACATAGTCGGATTGAGAAGTAATGCCAAAAGCAGCGAGTGCCAGAGAGTCACCGTGGCGAACTTTATTCTTCGTCAGTTCCTGACTCAAATCCACTGTAAAGGTTTGGGAAACAGAAGAAGGATGCATGTTGTTTACCGCTACGGGAACCGTTCCGTTGTATTGAGTTGCCTGCTGGATAGTCAAGCCCAATTCGCTGGTAGCCGCATTGGTGGTATCCGTATCATTAAATACCGCTTCGATGATGTAGTCGCCCGCATCAGTTGGGTTTTCGTTCAGCTTTTCACCCTTGATATAGGTATTACCCTCGTTTTTTGTGGCAGTATACCAGTTAAACTCTGCAATATCACTGTATGTACCGCCGGAAATCGTCAAACGGTCAGAAGCCGGGTTGGCAAGCTGGGTGCCGTCGAATGTTTTGCCATACGGATAACCTTGCCAGCTTCGGATCGTCGGCGTCGCCTTGGTGATCTTAAAGCCGCGGATCACGGTCTGGCCCTCTACCGTGATGCTGGCCGTGTAGGAGCCCGGCAGGGTGGGCGCGGTCGTGCCGAGATCCTTGCCGGTCACGCTGTTCTGATAATAGATTTCGATTGTCGAGGCCTTCGGGCCGCGCCAGGCGGGCTGTTTGCTGGCTTCTACCGATGCGTTATTCCAACGATCGCCGTACGTTGTGTTTTCGACTTTAAGCCGCACAGAACCGCCGTTATACTCATCGCTGCCAGGGGCGGTCACCGGACAGTTTGGAGCGGTGCATTTTGCCTTGATCATCTCGGTCGTTGCGGTGAACTGCCAGTTGTGGTCGTGGCCGTTGAAACGGAGCGTTCCGTCGTCCTTTTTTGTGAACGAGTACCCCTTGTCCTTCACGTCGGAGGAGAAGATCTTATCATAGTCCTCCCCCACCCCGCCGGTGGCGATGTCCGCGCTGGCTTCACCCTGCGTGGAGATGCCGATTTTGGACGCGGCGTCCAGGGTTCCTTCGACGGTGATGGTCTTGCCCGTGGACAAGAACACATTGTAATCGAGGGTGCCAACAAGTGTGCCGTTGTTATAGACGTTTTTATAGTTGCCGGTGACGCTTACCTTACCGCTGACGGTGAAGGCGCCGGGGCAAGTGTCGCCGAAATTGTTTTTGTAATCGCACAGATACACACCGTAGCCAGCGTTGCCAGTAATGGAGCCGCCGGACATGATAAACTCGCCGCCGTTCACATACACACCGCTGCTGTTACCGTAAAGGCTGCTGTTGCCCGAGATCTCGCCGCCGGACATATTAAATACGGCGCGGGATGAGTCGGCATAGGTAGGGGCAACGTACACACCGCCTCCGCCGGAATAGCCCATGTTGCCAGTGATCTTGCCACCGTACATATTGAAAACGGAGTACGTCGCGACATAGACACCCGCGCCGAATGTAGTGCCGTCGTTATAATTACCATCGGTTTGGTTGCCGGTGATGCTGCCGCCGTACATGTTGAAGGTGCCGTATTGCACATACACGCCGCAGCCGCTTGCATCGGTTTTGTGGGTGATTTGGCCGACCTCATTGCCGGTATGGCAGTCGGTCAGGGTGAAGGTGACACCGCTATTGACCTGAATTGCTTCCTGGCCGTCCGCGCCGGTGATGCTGTAGCCGTTCAGGCAGAGCACCACGCCGTCCGCGGGCTTCCATGCTTCGTTTTCGGTAAGCGTCACATTGTCGGTCAGGTAGTAGTTACCGGCCTTGTCGATGCCAGTCAGTTCCGTCGCCGTGTTGATTGCCGTCCAGCCCTCATGGGTATGGCTGGACAAGTCCTCATTCGCCGCCAGTGCGACTTGTTCGGTCGTCCACTCCAGAATGGCGATCATCTTCTCCGCACCGGTGAGGGCGGACTGCTGGTCCTCCGTCAGGGCGTCGTAGGCCTCATAGGCTTCGGACGCAGCAAGGCAGGCGCTCTCCCGCGCCTCGCCGTCCATGCCGTCCAGCGCCTTCGCGTCAGGCAGAGCGTCGATCATCGCCTGCACGGTGGCCACGGCCCCGTCCTGTTTCGAGGCAGAGTCCTCCTGCTGTTCTTCCTGTTCCGCGGGCTGGCTCTCCTGCTTCGCTTCCGCAGACTGGCTCTCCTGCTCGGGGGCCGCAGGCTGATTCTCCTGCTTCGCTCCCCCGTTTACCGAGTCTGCCGCTTCCTTCACGGCCGGGGGCGTCTGCGCCGTCCCCTCCGTCTCCTCTGCCAGCGCCGCCGTGGGCAGCAGCGTCAGGCACAGGGCCAGCGCCATGAGACAGCTCAAGATACGCTTCTTCATAGGTTTCCTCCTGTTCGTTTCCTTCTCTGTCCGAATCAGTCTCCCACGGACAGAGATCTTCCCGTAGGGAGAACTCCCTACGGGTCCGGGGGCGCCCCCGGACAGTTTTTCAGTTTTCGGTGTTCAGTGTAGCATATTTTCCGCGCCTTGCGTGGCCGTCTGCACGAAACGTCCTTTTTTCGACACGAAATGTCACCGGAGCGGCTCCGGCCAACATTCCTTCCGTATCCGGCCTCTTTTTCGCGATAAGATCATACACCGTACACCGGTGTACGATGCAAGAACTTTTTTGAACTTTGGAAGAAATTTTACGAACCCCGGCGAAAAGCCGTTTCCCTTTAGTAAAATCGCCCATGCCGCCCCGAAAAAAAGCAGCCCCGCAGAACGGGCCGTGCCCGTCTGCGATAGCTGCTTCAGCGTGTCGAAAAATTCTTTTCGCCCCCGGCGGCGCTTCGCCTGTTTCCCCTCGTTTTTTTACCCCCAGACCTCCATCATCACGCCGCCGGTGGCCGCCTCCCAGCGGTGGGCCGTCAAGTCCGCCGTGGGCAGCACCGTCACCGACAGGTGGGCCGGTTTCAGCCGCTCCACCGCCCGTTTCAGGGCCGGAATGTCCGCCGGAACACGGCCCTCGCCCACCGCCAGCGCCGTGACGCTCCAATGGGCGAAGTCCTCCTCCACCTCGCCCCGGTCGCCGCCGCCCAGCGTGACGCACAGCTCCTTCAAAAAGGCGGGGGTCAGGGTGCGCCCTCCCAACATGGCGGCCCGGACGGCGGCACGGCGATCCTCCATCGCGGCCCCCTCCCGGACGGGCAGGCCGTAGTCCCGCTCCCACAGGGTCAGCCCTCCGGTGGCGGTCGCCACGCACACCTGCCCGTTTTTCTCCGCCACGGCCTCCGCCATGGCGTTCTCCCCCTGCTCCAGCGCCGCCAGCGTCTCCCGGACGGGGGAAAGCTCCGTCAAAAACTCCGGCAGTCTCATGCCTTCACCTCCATCAGCGTCAGCGTGCCCACCACAGGCACAGCGCCCTCTGTCAGCGTCAGGCTGTCGCCGCTGCCGTTCATGGTGAAGCCGGACACATCCGCCACGCCCGGGCAGTCCAACAGCAGACGCAGGGCCTTGCCGTGGCTGACCACCCGCGTCCGCAGGGCGTTGTCCCGGAAAAAGGCGGTCAAGCCCTGAGAAAAGGCGGTTTTCACGCCCTCCAGGCTGCCTCCGTCCATCAGCGTCACGGACGCCGCCACATTCACCGCCGTCTCAGCGGCGGCAATGACCCTCGCATCCGCGCCCACGGGCCGCTCCCGGTCCACGACGGCCTGGGCCTCCCGGATGGCGGCCTCGCCGGGGGCTTTCCCCTCCCGGCCCACCGCCACGATGTCCACGGTGCCGTTTCCTCTTGCCAGAGGCAGCACCTTCACCCGCAGGATGTCCGCCGCCTGTCCGCACCACGCGGCGTAGTGATCGGCGTTGCCGGAGGCGGGGGTGGCGGCCAGCGCCGCCAGCGTCCGGGCGCGCAGTTCCTCGTCCGTCTCCCCCTCTTTGCGGACGCACCCGCGATCCGCGCACACGGCGGTGAGCCACTCCCCCACAGCGGAGGACACAAAGGCCCGCCGTTCCAGTCCGTCGATCTCCATGCTCCAAAGCTGCGCCATTCCGTCGGCGCAGGAGCGGAGCACGTCTCCGGCAAAGGTGCCCTCGGCGGCGCTGCCGGGGCCGGTGTAGGCGGCTGTCAGCAGCCGCAGCATTTCTTCCTTGGTCATCTGATCGAAACCTCCGTTTTCTGGGTAAACTCCTCATAGACGGTGTGCACGGTGAACCGGGCCTCCACCCGGCTCCCCTTCTTCGAGAAGGAGAACCCGTCCACCTCCCGGATGTAGGGACACGCCAGCAGTGCGTCCCGCACATACTGCCGCACCTGACTTTCCAGAATACCCTGATCCACGCAGCCGCCCAGCAGCAGCGTCAGCTCGTTGCCGTAGTCCGCCGACCATGCGGTATAGCGGAACCGCTGGCTCTCCGGCCGCAGCGCCCGTGCCGCCCAAATTTTCAATGCCTCGTCCCCGCTGACTAAATACGGCTCTCCCCGGCGCAGGGCAAAGCATCCGTTCTTCCAGTCCACGGCCCACTCCCGGAACAGCGGCAGCGCCGCCTCCGGCGCGGTGTCGGGGGCTGTGCCCCAATCGGGAAAGATCACGCGCCCCCACCTCCCACAAAGCCGAGGATCCAAAAGCCCTCCTCGCAGGACAGCAGCGCCAGCTCTCTGCCAATGTCCTCCTCATGGAACACCGTCCCTTTCAGATAAAACAGCCCCTCGGTCAGCGCCGTCCCCCGGACGGTGACGGTCAGCGGCGAAACCGCCGTCAGCGTGCCGAACAGCCCCGCCGGGGCGTCCTTCCGCTCCGGCGTCAGCAGTTCCAGCAGTTCACTGTAAACGTTCATCCCTCAACTCCCTCCAAACTCAGCGACGTGGTAAACACGCCCTTTTCCCAGCGGTGCTCGTGGGCGGTGATGTCATAGACCCCCTCCAACCCCCATTGGGGCCGGTGGGCCTCCACCCGCCCGCCGCACCGCAGGGACAGATCCCCCAGCACCGTCACCCTTGCGGACAGGCTGCGCCGCCGCAGCGCGGCCTTGGCCTGCGCCTGCGGATCGCCGCTCTTTCCTATCACCCGCTGGAACCGCCCGCAGGCGGTGATGTCCCCGGTATTCTGGGCGGCGGCGAGGATACGTCCGTTCCGGCCCGTCACCACGGCCCGGTTCACCATGTTTCCCATGGACGCCCGCCCAAAGACCTCCAACACCCGCTCCGGCGACAGGGGAACGGCCCCGCCGCCCCCCTTCGTCACGGTCAGCGCCCCGTCCCGGACGGCGATCTCCCGCCCCTCCCCCACGGCTCTGCGCAGAATGGAGAACGCGGACTCCCCCGGCCCGGTGACGATGGTTCGATACAGGCCGTCGTCCTCCACGGCCCCCAGCGGAACGCCCAATTCCCCGGCGATCTTCCCGGCGATCTGCCGTCCCGTCCCGGCGTACACGCCGTACAGCTCGTTCCGGGTCAGATACACGCCCCGGTCATAGGCCGTCAGGGTCACGGCCTCCGGGTCCCGGTCAAGCTCATGGACGCTGCCGAGGAAGATCTCCTTCCCGCCGTCATCCAGCAGCCGCACCACGTCCCCCACCGCCACGGACAGCTTCAAAAAGTAGGTGTCCGCCGGGGCAATGAGCACCGTGGCGGTGAGACACGCCGCCGCCTCGTTCCGGGTCTTGCCCAGCCGCACCGATTCCAGCGCGGGCATGACCATCTGTTGTCCGATCAGCAGTTTCACAGCGTCAGCACCTTTCCGATCTGCAGTTTCCGGGGATTCGTCACGCCGTTTTTGGCGGCGATGCGCCCCCACTTCGTCCCGTCACCGTAAAAGCGGCAGGCGATGTCCCAGAGGGTGTCCCCCTTTTTGACGGTGTAGGTCTGGGGCGTGACCCGCTCGTCCGTCCGCTTCCGGACAGGGGCGGAGCCGCTCCCGCCGCTCCCCCCGGCCAGAGCCGCCAGCGCCGACTTGAATTTATACTCCCGCAGTGTCACAGTCAGCCCCACGTCCCTGTCCCCCTCCGCCAGCGTCTCGGACACGTCCTCAATAAGGAACGCATCGTTGATGTCGCTGCCGGAGATGATGAGCCGCACCGGGTCTCCGGAATCCTGCCAGCTTTTCAGCATGGCGAGGACGCTTTCCGGCTCCTTTCCGTCAAAAAACGGCGAATAGGCGCTGGGGAGGAACGTGGTCAGCCTGACCTCCCGCAGCCCCCGGCCGCCCCAGATATTCACAGTCCCGCCCATGGCAAGGCTCCGCACCCGGTTCTCATTGGGCCGGGTGACGGTGAGCCGGGCGGGATTGACTGTAAAGTAGATGCGCTCCTCACCGTTGTTGTGCCAAAGCAAAACGGTTCTGGTGTTCATAGAAACCCCCCTATCTCACAGCGACGGCACGGCGCAGACCCTCCAGCAGTCCCTCGGCGAACCGCTCCACCGATTCCGACTTCGTTTCGTGCACCGTTTCCCCGACTTCCGACCTGCTTTCGTGCAAGCCCTGCCGTCTCTCCGTCGCAGATTCCGACTTCGCTTCGTGCACTGTTTCCCGGACTTCCGACCTCTTTTCGTGCAAGCCCCCTCGTCTCGCTGTCGTCAATTCCGACTTCATTTCGTGCAGCGTTTCTTCGACTTCCGACTTGCTTTCGTGCAAGCCCTCCCGTCTCTCTGTCGTCAAATCCGACTTCGTTTCGTGCACCGGTTCCCCGACTTCCGACTCAGTTTCGTGCAGACCACGCCGTCTCGCCGCCGCAGATTCCGACTTCATTTCGTGCACCGTTTCCCGGACTTCCGACTCAGATTCGTGCAGATTCGACCCTCGCCCGGACACTTCCTCAGTGTTTCCGGACAGTTCCAAAGGTGCCGAAAACCGGTCATTTTCCTCGGACAACGCAAGATTTTGTGGTACAAAATCGGAAACACCACCCAAGATAGGGGCTGTCCGGTCTGAACCGTTCCCGCCGAAAAACTCATGTGAGACTTGTCCATCTTCTGCCGTACCGTCCGGCTTCCGCACGTCACCAAGTCGGATTTCCGCCTTTTGAACCGCCTTTTCCCGCACGTCCTCATGTCGGACTTTTCCCGTAAGATTCCCGTTTTCCTGCACGTCACCAAGTCGGAATTCCCCCGCAACCGGCGCGTTTGCTGCAAAATGAGGCGCATCGTTCCGCACGTCACCAAGTCGGACTTTGGCCTTTTGAACCGTGTTTTCCTGCACGCCGTCAAGTCGGATTTCCTCCTCGGACGGCGCTTCGACCGCCAAATGTGCCCCGTCCTTCTGCACGTCACCAAGTCGGACTTCCGCGCTTTTTGTCGATGGGCTGTCTCCGTCCGCCGTCACGCCGCTGAGCGCCAGGACCGTCCGTGCGGCGGCCGCCGCCTCCTCGTCGGACACATAGGCCGTCACCTCGGCAGGGGTGAACAGCCGCCCCTCCCGGCGCAGCGTCTCCCCGGCGGTCTGCAAGTCCCGGCATGCGGCGTAAAACAGCGCCCGTCCGCCGTCCCGCAGTCCGAGGGCGGCGCACTCTCTGGGCGGCAGGGCCTCCACCGTCACCGTCCCCAGCAGGCCGCACGCCACCTCAGCGGTGCGGCCCCTGCGGGAGACACGCTCCCGCAGGACGTCCGCCAGCGCCATCAGTCAGCGGCCCGGATGCTGTCCAGGCACACCAGATCGGAGGGCCGGAAGGTAAAGGGCAGCTTCTGCTGGTTCACCTCGCCCATCTTGTAGTTCATGAAGGGCAGTTCGGTAAACGCCACGTTGTCGATGCTGTACCGCTCCTCGCCGCCGTCGGCGGCATCCGGGTCTTTCAGGGCGGTGGTGATGGTGCACCGCTTGTCAAGGCCGCGCTTGGCCTGTTCCAGCACCTCGTAGAACCGGGTGTAGACCTGCTTAAGGGTCATGGTGCCCTCTCCGGCGTAGCCGGTGATCTTGGAATCCACGTCCATGCCGAACTGGACCTTCTCCCGCTGGACCTTGACGGTCAGCGTCAGCTGGGACAGCTCGGCGATGCGCGCGCCGTCCACCCAGACCTCGGCAAAGGAGCCGGAGAGGGTGCGGTTTGCCTGTAAATTACTCATACGTTCCTCCTCATTTCACGTTCGTCCGATGGGTTACATGGAGATGACCAGCGCCAGATCCTCCATGGCGTCGCAGAAGGTCAGCTTGGCCTCCAAAAACACCTGACTGCCGGTGTTGGCTTTCAGAATGTCGGTGTCCTTCATGTCGGAGGTGTCCGTCCCTCTGGATTCCAGATAGCTTCTCTGCCCGGACAGAGACACAAAGCACCGGTTGTCGGCGGTCTTGTCCAGCACATCCCCTTCCAGCCCCTTGAGATAGGCGTTGATGGCTGTCACCAACAGCAGTTTGTTGTCGTAATCGTTGAGCACCTTGCCCACATAGCCGCTCTCGAAGGCCTTGGCGATGTCCCCACGGATCAGGTCGATGCCCTCCACGATCTTGATCTTCTGGAAGGGTGCGGCCTTGTCCGGGGTCAGCGTGGTCAGGGAGTTCACCGCGCGGCCCAGACGGTAGCCCTCCCGGCCAGGGACGATGATGAGCTTGCCCGCGTCCACGGCCTCGTCCGGCTCGGCCAGCGCGTCGCAGCCCACCACCTCCGGCAGGTTGACGTAGGTAGCGGAGCGGGTCAGGGGCAGCGCCGCCAGCAGTGCCGCCACACGGACGGCGTAATCCTTTGCCTCCATCGCGCCGTCCTCCAGCGTCAGGCCGGACACGCACAGGTTCACGATGCCCTCGCAGTCGGGGGCTGTGGCGTTGGCGACCACGGCCTTCACGCCCCGCCCGCCGTTTCGGAGGGTCTTGATAAAGGACATCACCCGCGCGTCATCCAGACCGGGGGCGGCCAGCCAGTCAAAGCGCAGACGCTCCAGCGCCTGATAGGTTTTCTCGGCGTCCTCGCCCACGCGCAGCACCCAGACCTTGGTAGGCGCGGCTAAAAAGGCCAGCTTCAGCAGGCGGTAGTTCTCGGGGGAGAACTTGTCCTCCGGCACCTCCGCCAGACTTTTGTACGCGGCCTCTGCCGCGCCGCCCGCGGTGGCGTCCTTCACCGCCACCGCCAGCACGCCTCGGGCGGAACGGGTGATGGCGGACACAGCCGCCGTCTGAAAGCTGATAAAAATTTCAGGAAGACCCATAAATACCTCCAAATTTCAAAGATTTCCTTGTCAAATGTCCAGATTGAGGGTCGCCATGCGTCCCGGCGGCTCCATGCCGGGCTTCTCCGGCTGGGGCAGCGGCACGCACAGCTCCACCGTGAACGTCAGCGTCTCGCCCTCGGTTTTCAGTTCCAAGGGATGCAGCGACCGCTCCCCCATGGGAACGCCCCGGAGCAAGACCGGCGTCAGGGCGGAAAGCAGGGCGGTGTTGACCTCCCGCTCCCGGTCGGATGCGGCGGAGACCGTCACCCGGTAGGTGTGCTCCGCCTGCCGTCCGCCGTCCACCAGCACCGTCCCGTCCTCCCGGACGGATACCGCCAGCAGGGGGTATTCCCCCCGCGCCCTCGTCCTGTCCGCCACGGTGCGGACGCCCGTGCACGCCTGCAAATACGCCGCCACGCTGTCCTGAACAGCCTTCACGCCTGCCCCTCCTTTCCTGTCTCACGTGAGACTTGTCCGCCGTCGGAGCAAGCTGCATATCCCTCGCTTCCGGCTGCCGCCGAAAGCTCACTCATTTCGCTGCTCCTCCTCTCCCCAGCGGAACCGCTTTGCTGGGTTCCGTCGGGGGCCCCCACATGACTGATCTCCACCACTGTTACGCAATGGCTGTCATACCGAAAGCTGTCGGAGGCGCGCCCCATCCAGACGCTTCCCCTCTCGTCCGTCACCTCCACCCGGTCACCCAGCCGAAAGGCCAGTTCCGGGCGGGTGTACAACGTCAGCCGGTACAGCGCCTCCGGCCAAGCGGCGGAAAGGGACGGCGGCGTGGGGGCGCTGGTGTGCTCCGAGCGGCTCAGGGCGCAGGGAGCGGCCTCGCAGAGCCGCTCCTCACCCTCCGTCAGCGGACGGAACGCCGTGACACGGTGGGCGTATGTCCGGGCGAGAATGTCCGCCAAGGCTTTGTCCGTCACGGCTCATCCCTCCTTCAGCCGCCCCAGCCTGCGCCACGGGGCCAGTCCCGCCAGCGCGGCGGCCTGCCCGTCGGCAACGGCGTAGGTCACGGAGGTGTCGCCCCGGGTAACGCTCTTCACGGCGGCCTCCCGGCCCTCCATGTCGAGGATCAGCGCCGCCACGGCCTGCTCCATGGCCTCCGGGATGTCCTCCCGTCCGCACCACGCGCAGGCCCGCTCCATGGCCATTTCCGTCAGTGCGTCCCCGTTCTCACCGAGACTGCGGCCCGCCAGACGCTCCGCCTTCTCCCGAATGGCGGCCGCTTTGTCCGCGCCGCTCATCAGGGAGCCACCACAGCGCCGATGGAGGCCAGACGCTTGCCGGGCACGAACAGGTCGTAGAGATAGCGGGCCTGAATGGAAGTGCCGTCAAACAGCTGGTTCTCCTGGGGGCCGAACTGCTTGATGGCGTCCAGCTTGCTCACGGCCAGCGGCGTCTCGCAGTGGGTGATGAGACAGGCGATGTCCTTGGCGTTCTCCCCCGCCACGATGCCGCCCTGATCGCTGTCGCCGCTCTGGACGGTGATAACGGTTTTCATGCGGCTCTGGGGCACGAATACGCAGGGCAGATCGTCCAGCATCATCACGTTCTCATAGGTCACGCCGTTGATGGACACGGCGTTGCCGAAGGAAATGTCGTGATAGGTGCCGTTGGCGGCCTCCAAAAAGGCGGTCTTGTGCTTGTGGCTGATGAGGGCCACATAGCCGTCCATCTCCTCCGCGTCGTCACGGACGGTCTGCAAAAGGCCGCTGACGGTGGCGATGGCGTTGGTCTTGGTCAGAGCGGCGGAGACGATGTGGGTGGTATTGTGGGCCGCGTCACCGTTGGCCAGCTCGTACAGGCGGTGGATGCGGTAGGTGTCCTGCTCCTTCACCAGGGCGTTGCGGGCAAACTCACGGATGACGTTCTCGGCGGTGACCAGAAAACCGGTGTCGTTGGGGTCGGTGCGGTCCAGAGAGAACTTCACGCCGCGGTCCATGGACAAGGTGTAGCTTTTCCAGCTGTTGGTCACGGTGCCCTGAGGGTAAGCGGAGCCATCGGCTTTGCCCGCGTCATAGTTGCCGAGACCCGTGGTGGACAGGGTGGAGATCTCAATGTCCCGGCCCCCCGTGAAGCGGACTTTTCCCGCCTCGGGGATCATCCACGCGGTAGCGGAGGCCGCCGCAAACTCCTCGTCAATGAACTGCTGGTATGCCTTTGCGTAATCAAATGCCATAATTATACCTCCGGTATTCAAATTCTGGGCTTTTCAGGCCCCATACCATCACATTAGCGCAAAAAAAACTCCCCGCCTTGGGAACCGTTTCCCAAAAGCGCGACGCCCCATCCCTCTGCAAAAAAAGAACCTCCTCCCGTCTCCGGAAGAAGGTTCCTCTTTATCGTAATCAATTTTAATGGTAATAATTCCTGATAATTCGCTCTTGCGTCACCCATGACTTCCAGTGAACACAAGATGCTTACCCCGCGATTTTCCGCGCCATATCCAACGCCTTTTCGTCCGTCATATCCGGCTCATTCAGAAGATACTCGATCATGTCCATCCGCTGAGGCTCCTCTTTGAGCATCAGACAAACCGCCATCGCTGCGCCTTTCCTTACTCCGTCCATCTTTAAAGCATCAATCAAGTGCGCTTCAATTTCCGTCAGTGGCATAATCAACCCTCTTTCCATCATCCATAAAAGCTCTACAATCACCGTCTACTTGAAAAAAGTGTTTAATCCTCGTGTTCTCCGAAATATAGCGTCTCATCTAAGAATTTTTCCAGCAGCTTCTTGTACTGCTCGATCTCCTTCTCAGTTTTGTGCGGTTTCTTGCGCAAGATTTTCATCTCCTTACTCTCTTTCGCATCCATTGTTCTGCCTCCTTGCCGCCCCTCACATCAGCCCCGCCACACCGCAGGTCACAGCCGTGGTGATGCACCCGGCGATGACGACCCCGGCGGCGATGGCCGGCAGAGCGGTCCGCATGCGAATGTCCAGCACGTCCGCCACCAGCGCCCCGGTCCACGCCCCGGTCCCCGGCAGGGGGATCGCCACCAACAGCACCAGTCCCAGCGTCCGATACTTCCGCACCTTCCGCCCCTTCAAATGCGCCCGCCGTTCCAGACGATCCACCTTCGGCCCCAGCCACGCGCTTTTCCGCATCAGGGCGAACACCCGCCGCAGCAGCAGCAAAATGCAGGGTACCGGCGTCAGATTCCCCGCCATCGCCGTGACGGCGGCCACGGCGGGCGGCAGTCCGGCGGCCACCCCCAGCGGAATGGCCCCCCGCAGCTCCACCACCGGAACCATAGCCATCAAAAAAGTCATCGCCAGCTTACCCAATACGCTCTCGCCAAAAATCATGTATGTCCCATCCCGCGCCATTCGGCGCGTCAGCGTGTCGAAAAGTTCTTTTCGCCCCGCTGACCCCATTTTCAGAACTTACAAAAGTTCTGAAAATGCTTGATTCCAATGGTGCGGGACACCCTTCTTGGGTTTCCCGCACACACCCTTCCTTACCGTCACGGAAACTTTATCACTTTATCGACAAACCGTCGCGCCATTCGGCGCGTCTTTTTTTTATTTTGCGACCCTTCCTCACGAACTCGGCCATGCCGCCCCCAAAAAAGCGCATGACACCGCCGGAGCACCGCCCCCATCGGCCCGCGCCCCGCTCCGCTCGGAAAGTCTTATCTATTAGGTTAACATAAATCCATCCGTTTCGCAACTACAATCTGCCCGCTCCAACACGCCGCCGTTTTTCTGGACCGCCTCCCTTTGCGCCGCCGAACCCTGTACCCCTTGCAATGACAGGGTCCCCACCCATCCGCCCCAACGTCCCGCCCTCCGCTGAAAATAATTTTTTCCTGTCTGATGCACGGCCTCGTGCAACAAACCGCCCTGAGCCACCATGGACAGAACGGCTTTTCCAGGGAACTCCTTCACAAGCGCCCATCCCTTCCCGGTGATACGGTGCTCCTATCTTTATGTAATAGGAGGCATGTTCTCTTGTTGACCACGGAAACATTTCGGAAAGCGGCCCGGGACCCGGCGGAGTTCGGCAGCTACTACCTCTCGCACTACTTCACCCGCCGCTCGCCCCCCTTTCACCGGCAGCTGTCGGCCCTGTGGCGCCGGCGGGTAATGAAAAACCGTGACCCGGTCTCGGACTGCGCCGCCATGCTGGCGGAAAAGGGCACCCGCAGCGCCATCGCCGCCCCCCGGGGCCACGCCAAAAGCACCGTAATGAGCCTGCAAAACGTCCTCCACGCCGCCCTGTTCGGCTACAAGCGCTACATCCTGCTGGTCTCGGACACCGAAGCACAGGCGGTCAGCTTTTTAGACGCCATCAAAAACGAGCTGGAGACCAACGAGCGCATCTTAGCGGACTTCGGCGAGCAGCCGGGCAAAACGTGGAAGACCGGCTCCATCCTGCTCTCCAACGGCTGCCGGATCGACGCCGTAGGCAGCGGCCAGAAGCTGCGGGGACGGCGCAACTACGAGCGTCGCCCGGATCTCATCCTCTGCGACGACATCGAAAATGACGAGGGCGTCCGCACGGCGGAGCAGCGGCAAAAGACCGCCGACTGGTTCTGGAAGGCCGTCTGCAAGTCCGGTGACAGCTACACGGACATCCTCGTCATCGGCACCATCCTGCACCACGATTCCCTGTTAGCGGGCCTGCTGGAAAACCCCGGCTTCCAGAGCCGGAAATACCGGGCCGTTCTGTCCGACGCCACCTCTCCCTTGTGGACGGACTGGGAGCGCCTTGCCTCGGACCTCACCGACCCCGACCGGGAAAAAACCGCCCACGCCTTCTATTTCAAGCACCGCAAGGAAATGCTGGCAGGCTCCAAAGTCCTCTGGCCGGAAAAACTCAGCTACTACGACCTGCGGCTCATGCGGCTGACGGAGGGAGACGCCGCCTTCAACTCGGAAATGCAGAACCAGCCCATCGACCCCGCCGCCTGTCTGTTCTCCGCCCAGTGGTTCCGGTACTACAACCCCACCGAGGTGGACTTTCGCGCCGCCGACTTCCGGTTTTACGGCTATTGCGACCCCTCTCTGGGCCGCACTGCCTCCAGCGACTATTCCGCCATCGTCACCCTGGCGGTGGACCGGAACACGGGTCTTTCCTACGTCTGGGACGCGGACATCCAGCGCCGCCACCCGGACAAGATCATCGCCGACATTCTGGAAAAGGAGCGCCTGCTCCGCCGGGAGACCGGCCGGGGCTACGCCCTCTTCGGCGCGGAGACCAACCAGTTCCAGTGGTTCTTAAAGGAGCAGCTTGCCCGGGAATCCGCCCGTCAGGGCCTGTATCTGCCCATTCAGGGCGTCCGCTCCACAGAGGATAAGACCATGCGGGTGGAGACCTTGCAGCCGGACGTGAAAAACGGCTACATCCTCTTTCGCCGGGATCAGACGCTGCTTTTGCAGCAGCTTTCCCAGTTTCCCCTGGGCGCCCACGATGACGGCCCGGACGCCCTGGAGGGCGCTCGCACGCTGGCCCGCAAGCAGTCCCGGACGGCGAATCTCTCCGGCCTGCACCTGTAAAAACTCACATGAGACTTGTCCGGCCTGTCCGCAAACAGGGAAGCGCCCCCAGCGGCGCACCCGGCAAAAACTCACGTGAGACTTGTCCAACTGATTTGTTACGAATGAAAGGAGACCATCTATGACCATTCCTTACTTAAACACCGCCCGTCCCGTCCCCATGAGCGACATTCCCGAGGAATACCGGGATATTGCCGAGGCCATCGGCCTTGAGGCCTTCACCCGGCTGACGCTGCTGTGCGGCGGACAGAGCCTGTACATCCCCAAACGGGAATCCTTAGAGCGCAGCGCCCGTGACCGGGACATCCGGGCACGGTTCAACGGCTGCAACTACCGGGCGCTGGCGGCTCAGTTCCGTCTCAGCGAGCGGCAGATCCGCAAGATCATCAACGGCACCCGCACTTAAAACCGGAAAAACTCACCTGACTTTGGACAAAACTCACGTGAGTTTTGTCCGCGCATCGCCCGTCCTTTCGCCCCGCACAGAGCAGGGGAGCGGCCACCGCCCTTCCTTTTCTTTACATTTTTGTAACAAACGAACTTTTTCTTTGCTTTTTCCCCCTTTTATGCTAAACTATTCTCGAAAAAACACTCTTTTTCAAAGGAGGGCCTCGCCATGCCTCAGGATCCCGCGCCCATGGACCAGCTCCGGGGCGAGCCGCTGCGTTTTCTGGAAACGGAGCAGTTTCAGGAAATGCTGTCCGTCTACCGCAAGCTCAAGCCGCTTGAGCAGGAAAACCCCCGCAAGTTCCGCAACCAGCTGAATACCTACGACTTCTCCGACATCTACCCCATTATGGACACCTACCTGCAAACCCGCGCCCTCTCCGACCCGGAAGCCGTGTCCGCCGTCATCGCGGAAGCCGCGCCGGAGAGCGTGGCCTTCGCCTCCACGCTGCTGGACATCTTCGAGACCACGGTGGCGGAGCGGGTGCAGGAATACGACGTTCTGGGCAACAGCCCCGCCACCTACTTCATCTGCGGCGTGTGGGCCAACATGAAGCGGGGGAGGGAGTTCCACCCGGCGTCCAACGGCATCACCGTCACCTACGATCAGCCGGACGCCTACGGCAACCAGAACATCCGCTACCGCAACAAGGACTATGAGATGACCCTCATCTTCGAAGCGGTGGAAGCCTACACGAAAAACCTCAGCTGGACGGCCCACCGCCTGCTGATCTACACCCTCATGCGGGGCAACGCCGACAACTGGCGGAACAACACCGCCACCTTCTCCATCGAGGAATACATGGCGTGGGCGGGCCTGAAAAGCCGGGACGCGGCCTACCGCCAGCTGAAAAAAGACATGCAGGCCATCACCGGCATGAAGATCACCGCCGAATCCTTCAAAAAGTACTTTGAATCCTTCTATATCACCCACCTGGCCACGGAAGCCTACATCAAAAAGTACACCGGCGAGGTCCATATCTCCTTCGCGGAGAACGTGCGCCACTTCCTGACCCAGTATTACCAGCTGATCCCGGACTGGATGGGCCACCTTTCGGAAAACAGCTATCGTCTGGCCTTCTACCTGTTCTACCGGGCCAGAAAAGCCCCCATCGACGAAAACGGCTCCTTCCGCATCAAGATCGACGACATCATCCATTACATCGGCCTGCCCACCAAGGAGGAGGTCAAGAACCGCAACTACGACGAAGCCATCATCCGCCCCTTCAACAAGGCGGTAGAGGAGATCGAGAGCATTTCCAACGGCTCCATCCATATGGACTTCGACTACGATGACATCAACACCTTTCTGGCGGGCCGCATGAACGTAGGCATCGACCAGACCCTCTGGGACTACATCCAGAAGCTGGACAAGACCCGAGCGGCCAAGCAGCTGAAAGGGAAGACCCCCCACAAAAAAGCGCCGAAGGCCGAAGACTGACGGTGACGTCCTGCACGAAACCACGTCTGAACTCCCTTCCGAAAAACCGCCTGTTCCGGGCCATTGTGCAGAAACCGCCGCCCACTTCTCCACAACGCACCTCTTTTCGGGCCGATTTCCCTGAAAAACGGCCTCAAAATGCCCTCTCTGTTTAGAAAACTCTCCACAATCGCCCCAAATCCTCTGTCCGCTTCCGACCTTCATCCGTGCAGCGCCGACTTCGACCCGTGCAATTCCCAACCTGCTCCCGTGCAAACTCGCTCCCTCTGCCCCTCCCATTTTTCCCATTTTCGTTCACTTCTATACCCACATTTTGGGGATCGATTAACTTTTTGTTCCAAATTCTTCTAACTTTTTCTAAAAACATCTTTTTCTCCCGTTTTCCCCTTATAGATATACTATGATATACTACTGCCCCGGACCGCTTCGCCGGTCTCCGGGGCGGTATGCTACAATACTCCTGACCAGACCCAGAAAGGAGACGTTCCATGCCCGACACCTTCGACTCTCTCCGTCCCCGGATCATCGACTACCTCTACGACCAGGGCATCGATCCCCGCAAGCGGTTCCGCTGTCTGAACCCGTCCCACCTTGACCGAGATCCCTCCATGGGCTTCGATCCCAAGCGCAACAAGGTTCACTGCTTCGCCTGCGGCGCGGACTACGACCTCTTTGACCTCCTCGCCATCGACAACAACCTTTCCTCTCCGGCAGACGCCCTTGCACTCGCCAGCGAACGGTACGGGGACGGCTCCACAAGGCGCTCCGTCTCCTTCAGCACTGCCGAACCTTCCCGCATAACGAACCGTCCCGCGGAGCGGGCCGCTCCTGACGGGGGGGAGGGGGGAGTTGGGGGCTGCGCCCCGTCTTTTTTCAGCGAAGAACCTCTTTCTTCCTCCTATCTCTCGGACTGCTTCGCCCACCGGGACGAGACGCCCTACTTCACCCAGCGAGGCCTGTCGGCGGACACCGTTACCCGCTTCCGCTTAGGCTACGATCCCAAGCGTGACTGCGTGGTGCTCCCTTGTGAGGACGGCCGCTGCGTCCGCCGGGCCGTCTCCGAAAAGCGTTACCTCAACGAAAAGGGGCGTCCCTCGCCGCTGTTTCAGCCGGAGCTGCTGACCGGAGCAGGGGAGGGGAACGTCATCTTCCTCCTTGAAGGCACCTTCGACGCCCTCTCCGCCGAGGAATTGGGCTATCATGCCGCAGCCCTCAACGGCTCCGGCAACCGTGAGAAAGCCGCCGCCCTCCTGCGCAGTCTGCCCAAGCCCGCCCCCATCCTCTTGCTGACGGACAGCGATCCGGCAGGGGAGACGTGGGCCGCGGCGCTGACGGCGGAATTTCCGTGGCTCTACCGCTGTCCTCCCGTGCCCTACGGCAAGGATCTCAACGAATCCCTCTGCCATGACCGGGACGAGACCGCCCGCTTCCTCTCCCAATGCGCCGCCGACTGGGCGGCCAGCCAGCCGCCCCCCTACAAGGAGACCTCGGCGGCAGGCCGAATGGAGGATTTCCTCGCCTACATCCAGAAGCAGGCCGCCCGCCCGCCGCTGAAAACCGGCTTCCCCAAGATCGACGAAGCCCTGGACGGCGGCTTGTATGACGGCCTTTACGTCATCGGCGCGGTCAGTTCTCTGGGCAAGACCGCCTTCTGTATGCAGATGGCCGACCAGCTGGCCCAGCAGGGGAGGGACGTGCTGGTGTTCTCCCTGGAAATGATGGCGTGGGAGCTGATGGCCCGCTCCATCTCCCGGGAAAGCTTTCTGCTGGACACCTCCGCCCGACGGCGCATGGCCAAGACTGCTCGCGGCGTGCTGGACGGTCGGCGCTGGAGCCAGTACACCACCCAGGAAAAGGCCCATCTGGACGCCGCCAGGGACGCTTACGCCGCCTACGCCGGACACATCTACTTCCGGGAAGGCGACCACGAGACCGGCCTTGACTACATCCAAAACGAGGTAGCCCGCCACATCGCCGAGACCGGTGAAAAGCCGGTGGTGCTCATCGACTACCTCCAGATCATCGCCCCGGTGGACGTCCACTTCACCGACAAGCAGAACCTGGACCGCATCGTCTGCGCCCTGAAAAAAATGTCCCGGCAGTACGAGCTGACCGTGTTCGCCATCTCCTCCTTCAACCGGGAGAACTACAACCTTGAGGTCTCCATGAACGCCTTCAAGGAATCCGGCGGCATCGACTACTCCGCCGACGTGCTGCTGGGTTTGCAGGCCCGGGGCGCGGGCCGTCCCGGTTTCCAGATCGACGAGGAAAAGCGGAAAGATCCCCGGGAATTGGAGCTGAAAATTCTCAAAAACCGCTCCGCCGCCTTGGGCCAGCCCATTTCCCTCCGCTACTATCCGGCCTTCTCCTGCTTTATGGAGGGCTGATTTCGGACAAAACTCACGTGAGACTTACGCCGACTTCCCTCGGCGAAACAGGAGGTATCCATGCCAGCAGAAGCACTGAAAAAACCGGACGAAGCGGCTATGTTCCGCATCCTCGCCCGACACCCATACAGCCCGGAGGGCGTCATCCTCCGCCTTGCGTGGCAGGAGGGCCTGAGCCGCAAGGAGCTGAACGAACTCACCTGGGATCAGGTGGACCTGGACGGCGGCAGCCTCCTGCTCCCGGACCGCACCGTCCCCCTGGAGCCCTCCGTGGCGGACTGCCTCCGGGAGCGCTACGCCCGGTATCGCAAGCTGTCCAACCGTGTCCTCATCGCGGACCGGGGCAAAAAGCCCATGACGCCGGAAAACGTCTCCCGTCTGGCGAAGATCGCCTTGGACAGCGAGGGACAGGACGTCTCCCTGAAAGACCTGCGCCGGGACTGGATCGTCCGCCAGATCAAGGCCAGCGGCTGGGCCTGCGCCGCCCGTGTCAGCGGCATGGCCGTGGGCAGTCTCCGGGGCATTTTCCCCGCCGCCCTCTGGGAGGACGCCCCCCAGCCGGACGTTCCGCAGACCGGGGGAGACGACACGGAATACAGCCTTTGGCGCATCGTCCAGCAGGAGGGCAGCTCCACCGCGGGCCTTGCCATCTGGATGTGCTGGAAGCTCCAGATGCAGCCGGGGGAGATCCTCTCCCTGACGTGGGATCAGATCGACCTGCAAACAGGCCTGATCCGCTTTCCCGACCACGACGTCGACATGGGCGCCCGGACACAGCGCCTGTTGTCCGACGTCCGGGCACGGCAGAAGGACGTCCCCACCAACCGCGTGTTCATCGCCCCCGCCACCGGCAACCCCATCGACCAGTCCCGCCTGTCCGTCCTGTGCCGCACCGCCATGATCCGGGGCGGCTTGGAGGGCTTCTCCCTCCGTTCTCTCTCCGTCTGGGCCCACAATAAGCAGATGGAGGACGTGCTTCTCCGCGCCGCGGAGGAACAGGGCTACCTCCTCCGGGACACGGCGGCCGCGCTGCTCCACGTCTCTCCCGGAGCGGCGTGGGAGCACCTGAACCGCCTGAGCAAAGCCGGACGTCTCACCCGCGTGGGCGTCCGCTACTACCCCGCCGGAAACACCGTGGCGGAGGCGGATTACCTCCCCATTCTCCGGGCCTACCTCCAAAAAGAGGGCACGGCGGGCCGTCAGGCCCTTGCAGAGCAGCTGAAAATCGACCCCAAGCAGGCCACACATATATTAAAAGGAATGGTGGACAGGGGAGAGCTGGAGTTGATCGGGAAACGTTACAGACTGCCGGAAAACACCCCTTAACGTCATGATTCAACAACAACTCGCCATTAACCTTCCGCAAAACAGCCATTCTCATTACGGTTTTGTTACAGAACCCCAAAACCTATTTACAGTCGAAAAAAGCAGTGCTAAAGTATATCCTGCAAGGAAGGTTATCGCCCGAAGTCCCGATTCAGATATTGGGTAGGCTAGCCACGATATGTAAATCGGGGCTGAAAGCAAAAGCCGGACTTGCAAAAACCAACTCCCGAACGGGAGAATCTAAAAGGAGGAAACCCCATGAAGAAGTTCCTTTCTCTGGTACTGGCTCTGGTGATGACCATGTCTCTGGTCACCGTCTCTGCCGGTGCCAAGGACTTCACCGACAGCAGCAAGATCACTTATGACGAAGCTGTTGCCGTGATGTCCGCCGCAAAGGTCATCGACGGCTATGCCGAAGGTGACTTCCGTCCCACCAACACCCTGACCCGTGGCGCTGCCGCCAAGATCATCTGCAACCTGATCCTTGGCCCCACCACCGCCTCTGCTCTGGTGGCTGACGCCGCTCCTTACAAGGACGTTCCCACCAACAGCACCTTCGCTGGCTACATCGCTTACTGCCAGAAGGAAGGCATCATCTCCGGTTACGCTGACGGCACCTTCAAGCCCGGCAACACCCTGACCGGCTATGCTTTCATGAAGATGCTGCTGGGCGCTCTGGGCTATGACTCTGCCATCGAGGGCTACACCGGCGCCAACTGGTCCATCGCTGTTGCCAAGCAGGCCATCAACGCCGGTCTGAACAACAGCCTGAAGGGCAGCTTCAACGGCGTCAAGGCTGTGACCCGTGAAGAGGCTTGCCTGTATGCCTTCAACACCCTGAAGGCTACCATGGTCGAGTATGACAACCGCATCGTTGTCGGCGAGGGCAGCTCCGCTGTTGCCATCTCCGGCGTCCGCAAGGACCTGACCTGGAACAAGGGCACCCTGAACGACGGCAAGATCAAGAAGGACGGCTATGTCCAGTTCGGCGAGCAGTACTTCGAGAAGCTGGTCCGCACCGACGATACCGACGACTTCGGCCGTCCCGCCAGCAAGTGGACCTACGACAAGAAGGACATCGGCACCTATGTCAACTATGACCTGCTGGTTTCTGAGTACACCACCAAGGTCAAGGGCGGCGACGTCTATTCCGACATCGGCTCCGTGGCTGCTGACTATGATCTGACCTACTATGTCGACGGCGTGAAGCTGGAGAAGGATGCTGTCAAGACTCAGTCCTCCTACATTGCCAAGAAGAACGACGACAAGATGGGCGACTCTGATAAGGGCGTTCTGACCCAGATCTTTGTCGACAACGACGACGAGGCTCTGACCATCGTTGAGATCAACACCTATCTGGCTGAGACCGACGATTACAACGAGAAGAAGGAAACCCTGAAGTTCAACGACGTCTATGGCTACGGTGAGGTTAAGCTGACCAAGAACCGCATCAAGGATGTTAAGGACGTTGAGCTGGACGACATCGCTTCCATCAAGGACTACAAGGACGGCGATATGGTCCTGCTGACCATCGCTGACGGCGAAGTCAAGACCATCGTTCCCGCTGAGAAGGTTGCTGGTGCCGAGATCAACAAGTTCAAGAAGCAGGATTATGTCGTGGCTGACAGCCAGTATGACTATGCTGCTACCGGCAAGCTGGGTGGCTCCTTCGGCATTGGGGAGCTGGATAACTACGACAACAACAATCTGGACGACAAGACCTTCGATCTGTATCTGGATCAGTACGGTTATCTGATCGGCATTAAGCAGGTTGAGGATGACAAGGAGTATGTCTTCATCACCTCCTATGAGATCTCCAGCAAGTGGATGACCAACCGCACCGCCAAGGCCACCGCCATCTTCGAGGACGGCACCATGAAGACCATTGAGGTTGACCTCAAGAAGTCTGCTGACACTGTTACCGACACTTGGACTAAGGGCGACGGTAATACCAACGAGAACCTCTGGTACACCTACACTGTGAAGAACGATTCTTATCGTCTGACTCTGGCTGCTAATCAGATCCACGACACCAAGACCGATAAGATCGACTCCAAGCACGTCAGCCAGAAGGGCGTTGACGCGGCCCAGAAGCCTGTTGATCGTTTCTTCTATGGCAACGGCGACACCAAGTACATTTCTGTCGACGTTGATCAGCTCAAGACCAATGCTGGCCTCGTTGTCGCTATCGATGATGTGAACAGCGTTACCGAGGGCGTAAAGAACGTCAGCATCGACGTGTATAACAAGGGTGAAGCCGAGGATGCCGCCGGCATTAAGACCGGTACGAAGGTTGACAAAACCGCCTATGGTATCTACAGCGTGTATGATGGCGCTTATGTGGTTGCCTCCATCGTGGTGGGCGATGACGGTTCCGTCAGCGATCGTTATGCTTACCTGTATGGCGAGCCCAACTACGAGCGCTATGATAAGGCCAACGACGTCTACTACTGGGAGATGGACGCTGTCATCGACGGCGTGAAGACCACCGTCACCTTCAAGACCGACCTGAAGTTTGACGATACCATTGCTTCCAAGGAGCAGGGCAAGATGTTCAAGCTGTCCTATGATAAGGACGGTTATGTCACCAAGTATGCTGAGATTGTCAAGGGTACTGACTATGTCACTCTGGGCCAGTCCGCCTCTGTCAAGGATCCTGAGGATCTGAAGATCGTCACCAATAAGGATATGGTCGTGGAGCGCGAGGTTCAGGTCAAGAAGGATACTCTGTGGATCACCGAGCAGAACGCAAAGCGCGGCTTCGCTCTGGCCGATAACTGCCCCGCCGTCATCGTTGAGATGAACAAGGACGGTAACACTTGGGAGATCGACAAGACCTCCGAGTACACCACCGTGGAGAAGGCTGTCCGCTCCATGGAGAACTATGACAGCAAGAATGAGAACGCCACCTATGAGGGCGAGATCTACCTGATGTTCAAGGACGGCATCGTGTCCAGCGTCATCATTGTTGACTATGTCACCAAGGACGACCACCGCAAGGATGACAACGTTGGCGACCTGACTGTCGGCGTTGTGAAGGTTGACACCACCAACAAGAAGGTCGTCCTGGACAAGGACGACAAGCCCGAGGACGGCCGTGCTTGGACCGAGGCTGAGAAGGCTGCCATCAACACTTCCGTCAAGGCCGCTCTGATCGAGGCTGGCTACGAGGCTACTGGTGATATGACCTACCAACCCGATGTGATTAAGGCTGTCAACACCAATGCCAGCAACGCTAAGGAGTTTACCTTCAGCGTGGTCTGGGGCTAATTCCTAAAAAGGAATTTCTCCAAACACTAAATAAGTGAAAAAGAAGCCCCCGGACGAAAGTCCGGGGGCTTCTTTTTTCAAACAGCCGCATCCAGCAAAGCCAGATAGTAGTATTTTTTACCGGCTTCGTTAAATTGTGTCGGCGCGTACTCGCCATGATTATACCATGCCACCTGTTTTGCCCCCCAAGTGACGGTGTTCACCCAGTTGCCGTTGGTTGCAGCGCCCTGTGCCCAAGTACAGGGCCGCAGCATACGGAGATTTATATCCATATTACTGGATTGATTTTCCTCCTGCACAATGACCAGCACGGGCTTTCCGTCAAAGGTCAGCTTGTTGGGATTCGCGCTGCCGGATTTGCCGTTTCCTGTGTATGTGCCGTATACGATCTTGCAGTTTCCGCAGCTGGCCAGCGCCGTTTGCAGCGCCGCCGCTTTGTCGGCATTGCTTTTCAGCGCCGTGTCGATGGCGGCGTTGTCGCGATTGAAGTCCTCCATCATGATGCGGTCCGTCTTTTCCCACTGGGTCAACTGAAAATTGGCTGTTTTGTTCATAGATAACATCCTCCTGTCACACGGATGTAACTTTTGGGGCGCCGCCGTGTGCCCACCCTGTATGAGGGGCGTTTGCTGCACGGTTTCGTGCAACGGAAGTGAAAAAACCGCCGCACCGTTCACAAATGGTTTACAAGTTTTTCATCTTCCCTTCAGATTTGGGGTGTATACTACGTACATCAGCAGGCGAGAGAGCCGTTTCCCGGCCCCGCCGCTGATCCGAGAGAAAAAGCCATTCTTTCAAATACACCCCTACGGCCCACTGCCCGCCCGGGAGGAGTCCCAAACCGGCAGACCAACGATCCCGCCGCAGGCAAGCGGCGTGTTGATAGATCTTTTCATACATGACCTCTCCAAAGCAAAGCGGGGCGCCGGTTTTCCAAACCGACGCCCCGTTTTGCCGCGTTTTGCCCGCGAGACCTGTTGAAAAATGTCAGAACAGCCAAAAAGAAACGGCGGCGGCCAGCAGCGCGGACAGCAGGCCGTGGGTCAGCTTGCCCAGCAGACAGGGGGCGAGGGGGAGGTCCGTGCCGTCCAGAAGGGCGGCGGTCTGGCAGAGAACGGACAGCCCGCCCCATCCGGCGCACCCGGCGGCCAGCAGGAAACCGGTGCGGTCACAGGGCAGGAGGGGCGTCAGGGAGAACAGCTCCCCGCAGCCAACAGCCAGGGCCGCCCATGGGCTGGGGAGGGCCGTCAGGGGCGAGATCAGCACATAGAAGAACGTGACGAAGGCGCAGACGGAGAGCATGGTCCCGGCGCTGTCCCGGACGGATGACACAAAGGCCGCTGGCAGAGAGGGGGCCTGAAAGGAAATGGCGGGAGGAACGGTTTTCCGGCCCCGGCCCAGTCCCCGGAACAGCAGCCCGGTGAGGAGGGCGGCGCAGACGTGGATCAGCCAGAGCCACAGTCCTGTCCGGACGCTGCCGAACACTCCCGCGCCCAGCACACTGATGAGGAACACGGGGTTGGAGTTGTTGCAGAAGGTCAGGAGCCGCTCCGCCTCCTGCCGGGTCAGGTCCCCGGAGGCGTACAGCTCCGCCGCCGTGCGGGCGCCGATGGGATAGCCTCCTACCAGCCCCAGCAGCAACGCGGACCCGGCGCAGCCGGGCAAGCGGAACAGGGACGCCATCAGGCCAGCCATATCGGGCGCCAGCCATTGTCCGAAGCCCAGCCGCACCAGCAGACCGGTGATGACCATGAAGGGGAACAGGGCGGGGATCACCGTCCCGGCGCAGAGGGTCAGGGCCTTGACTGCCTCGAGCCGCAGCTGTCTGGCGTCCGCCAGAAACCAGACCAAGATCCCGCACAGGATCAGGCACACATCCGTCCGTATCCGCCGTTTCATACGCATCACCCGCTATACCCTATGCGGGGCGGAGGCGGTTCATACGGCGGGACAGGCAAGCCGGGGGGAATTTCCGCATAGAGTTCGGTGAGGTGAGAGCATGGAGAAAAAACGGGACCGGGAGCAGGGCGGTATTCTGGGCGGCGTGGCGGAGCTGTTTGACCTGCCGGTGGATGTGGTGGCGGGCCTGCCCCGATTGGAGCTGATCGGGAACCGGCAGCTATATCTGGAACGCCACACGGGCCTGCTGGCTTACAGCGATACGCAAATCGACGCCAACACAGGCTTCGGCGTTCTGCGAATTCGAGGAGAACGGCTGACGCTGGTGGCCATGACGGGAGAAGAACTGCGGATCGGCGGGAAAATCAACGGCGTGGAGTGGGTGTCATGCTGAAGGAGCTTATCAACAGGGTCCGGGGACAGGTGTGGCTCCGGGTGACGTGTCCCTACCCGGAACGGGTACTGAATCTGTGCTCCGCCCGGAAGCTGGCCTTCTGGGATCTGGAATGGGAGGGGACGGAGACCTTTACCTGCCGCATGAGCCGGGGGGATCACCGCGTCCTCAGCCGCGCGGCGGAAAAGCTGGACTGCACGATCGAAATCGTGCGGCGGGAGGGCGCGCCCTACACGCTGGCAAAGCTGCGGCATCGTCAGGCGCTGGCGGCGGGCATCGCGGCGTGCGGAGCGGCGGTGCTGATCGGGTCCTTCTTTGTGTGGGATATTCAGATCGCTGGAAACGAGACGGTGCCGCGGGAGGTGATCCTGCGATCCCTGGAGAAAAACGGCGTTCATCGGGGGTGCTTCGGCTTCGCCCTGAATGGGGAGGACATCCGCAACCATGTGCTGCTGGAGATCCCGGAGCTGAGCTGGGTGGCGGTGAACGTATCCGGCTGCCGGGCCAACGTGGAAGTCCGGGAGCGGCGGACGGCCCCGAAGCTGCTGGACCGGAAAATACCGTGCAATTTAGTGGCCCGGCGGGACGGGCTGGTGCTGCGGGTGCAGGCACTGGGGGGCGTCCCTCAGGTGCTGAAGGGAATGTCGGTGACGGAGGGGCAGCTTTTGATCTCCGGCGTGGAGGACACAGGGACCTTCGGCACCCGGTTCACAGCGGGACTTGGGTCCGTGGAGGGTCGGACGTGGTACACCCTGACGGCCAACGTGCCCCTCACCGGGGCAGAAAAACGGTATACCGGACGGGAAAAGCGGCTCCATTCCGTGATTTTCGGCAGCCGCAGGATAAAATTCTTTGCAAACAGTAGCATTGACAGCGGCCAGTGTGATAAAATAACCGAGAGAACGCCGGTTCGGATCTGCGGTCTCCCGCTGCCGATCACATGGGAGACGGAGACTCTCCGGTTTTACGAAACGGAGCCGGTGACGGTCACGCAGGCCCGGCGGCAGAAGGAGACGGGGACGGCGCTGGAAGCGTATCTCCACAGCCTTGTGGACCCCTACGGCGAGGTAACGGCCAGTCAGGTGGCCTCCCGGCTCCGGGGGGATGTCCTGACGGTGACGCTGACAGCGGAGTGCCGGGAGGAACTCGGGACGCAGGCCCCGATTTATACAGCAAATGAACCGGACGGCGCGTCCGGATAACTTTAGGAGTGATGGCATGGAACAGAGGATCAGCATTGAGCGGATGGAGCAGGCAGTCAATATTTTCGGCTCCTTTGACGAGAACATCCGCCTGCTGGAAAAGGAATTTAATGTGACGGTGACCAACCGGGACGGCGAGCTGCGGATCAGCGGCGAGGCGGAGGACGTGATGCACGCCGCCAAAGCAGTGCAGGCCATGCTGACCCTGTCCTCCCGGGGGGAGGCACTGGGGGAGCAGAACGTCCGTTATATCATCGACATGGTCCGCACCGGAAAAGAAGAACAGATCAGCGAACTGGCGGGGGATGTGCTGTGCATCTCCGCCAAGGGTCGCCCGGTGAAGCCGAAAACGCTGGGCCAGAAGGAATATATCGCGTCGGTGCTGAAAAATACCGTTACCATCGGCGTAGGCCCCGCCGGTACCGGCAAAACGTATCTGGCGGTGGCGGCGGCAGTGCAGGCCTTCCGGGAAAAGCAGGTGAACCGCATCATCCTCACCCGTCCTGCGGTGGAGGCCGGCGAGCGGCTGGGCTTCCTGCCCGGCGATCTGCAAAGCAAGGTGGACCCGTACCTGCGGCCTTTATATGACGCTTTGTTCGATATGCTGGGGGCGGAGACCTACCAGAAGTATCTGGAGCGGGGCAACATTGAGGTGGCGCCCCTTGCCTATATGCGGGGCCGGACGCTGGATGACAGCTTCATCATTCTGGACGAGGCTCAGAATACCAGCCGGGAGCAGATGAAAATGTTCCTGACCCGGCTGGGCTTCGGCTCCAAGATCGTCATTACCGGCGACGTGACCCAGATCGACCTGCCCGATGGCAAGCCCTCCGGTCTGCGGGAAGCCATGCGGGTGCTGAAAAAGGTGGAGGGCATCGGTATCTGCGAGCTGACCAACGCCGACGTGGTGCGTCATGTGATGGTCCAGCGGATCGTGAAGGCCTATGAAGAATACGAAACTGCCAAAAACGGCGGAAAGGGGAAGAAATAATGGCAAAACGGCACTATATTCCCATCACCGCCGATGTGCCGGGGGTGAATGAGGGCCAGCGGGCCTTTATCCGTAAGGTCATCCGCACCGCTCTGGTGGCAGAGGGGGTGGATTTTCCCTGTGAGGTGGACGTGCTGCTGACCAATGACGAGGCCATCCATCAAATCAATCTGGATATGCGGGAAGTAGACCGGGCCACGGATGTGCTCAGCTTCCCGGAGTTCGACCTACAGCCCGGCGAGCTGCCCGGAGAAGAGGACGCCGACCCCGGCACCGGACTGGTGCCCCTGGGGGACATGGTGATCTCCATGGAGCACGTGGCGGCGCAGGCCAAGGAGTACGGCCATTCCAACCGCCGGGAGCTGGCGTATCTGGTGGTGCACTCCGTGCTGCACCTGCTGGGCTATGACCATCTGGACGAAGGCCCGCAGAAAAAGCAGATGCGGGCAAGAGAGGAAGCTATATTGGCAGAACTGGGGATCACCCGGGAGGACTGATATGGGAAAATTCGCGTTATATACGGTTGGGTTCGCTTTGCTTGCCTGTGTGCCGGCGATACTGTTGGCAGGGATGTTCAGCGGCGGTGGGGGAGATGTCGCACCATTTTTGCTGGGGCTGCTGGCGGTGGGAGCCGTTTTGGCGGGAGCCGTCTGTCTGAAGGACAAGCTGGATCGAATGGAGGAAACGCTGAAAGCGGTGTCCAAGACCCTCCAAGAGGTCAAAACAGAATTGGAAACAGTGAAGGGACGGCAGGAAGTCGCGGAGATCAAGCTGGATACTGTGGCGGCGAAGCTGGATACGGCCCGCGATATAGATTGAGTGTGTCACACAGGCGGAGATCTGGCCATATACTGTCCTGAGGTGATGGGATGAACGTATTTCGGGACGGCGTGATCGCCTTTTTCTCCGCCGTGGGGATGACCACGGTGGTATGGCTGCTGGCGGGAGCGGTGCTCCACGCGGGGCGGCCCACGATCCCGGGGCTTTTGCTGGTACTGCCTGTGCGGGGTGAGGCGTTAGCCTTGGAGCACGATGTCCGGGAGCTGCGCCGGGTGCGGAGCAGTCTGCCGGGGACACAGATCGTTATTGCCGACTGCGGCCTGACAGCGGAGGCCCGGGGCCTTGCCGACTATTTGGCGGAGCGGGAGGACAACGCCGCTGTGGTGGACGGGGCGGACTTCCGGCTGGACGCCGGGAACGAGAGATAAAAATGCCGGTCAGGGGTCTTGCGTAAGAAGGACTGCGCTGCACCGGCACGTTAAAGAGAGGAAGTCATGGAAGAACTGATCTGCCGGGAGGGCACGGTACATAGCGTTATTTTTCAGAACGCCGAAAACGGATATACGGTCCTCCGCCTCCTCACAGAGGAGGGGGAGGTCGTTACTGTGGTGGGATGTATCCCCTGTGTGGCGCCGGGAGAGCATCTGACCGTTACCGGTACCTGGGAGGTCCACCCTCAGCACGGCGAGCAGCTGAAGGCGCAGGAGCTGGAGCGGACGCTGCCGGAGGAGGAAGAGGATATCTTCGCCTACCTGTCCTCCGGCATCTGCAAGGGTGTGGGGCCCACCACTGCCCGGCGGATCGTGGACCGGTTTGGCCTGGAGACGCTGGACATCCTGGAAGCGGAGCCGGAGCGGCTTCAGGAGATCCGGGGCATTACCGCGAAAAAGGCTATGGAGATTGGAGAGCTGTTCCGTCAGCACATGGGCTTGCGGCGGCTGATGGAATTTCTCTCCCGGTATCAGCTGCCGCCGGTGCTGGCCATCCGGCTGCGGCAGCAGTATGGGGACGGGGCCATCCGGGTGGTGGAGAAAAATCCCTATCTGCTGTCAGACGATGTGTGCGGCGTGGATTTTTCCGTAACGGACACCATGGCGCTGTCCATGGGATTTGCAGAGGACTGCACGGAGCGCCTTGAGGCGGCCCTCACTTTTGAACTGACCTATAACGAGAATAACGGCCATGTGTTTTTGCCGAAGGACAAGCTGCTTGCCGCCACCTGCCAGCTGTTGAGCTGCGGGATCGAGCAGGTGGAAGCGGCCCTGGACGCCTTGGCGGAGCATCACGCCGTGGTGATCCAGCGGATCGCCAATGTGGAGGCGGTGTACCTGCGGCGGCTGTGGGAGGCGGAGACCTCCACCTGCGCCCGCCTGCTGGCGCTGCTGGAAATGGACGCCGACGAGAGCCGGTTTGCAGACCGGACCGTGGCGGAAATCGAGAAGGAACAGGGCATTACCTACGCCCCCTTGCAGCGGCAGGCGGTAGAGCTGGCGGCGAAGGTTGGCGTCATCCTGCTGACCGGCGGTCCCGGCACCGGCAAGACCACCACCGTCCGGGGCATCGTGGCCCTGTTTCAGAAAATGGGGCTGAACATCGTGCTGGCGGCCCCTACGGGCCGTGCGGCGAAGCGCATGAGCGAGCTGACGGGCATGGAGGCTCAGACGGTCCACCGGCTGCTGGGCATGACCTGGAACGAGGCCAGCCATCAGGTGACCTTCCAGAAAACGGAAAAGGAGCCGTTGGAGGCTGAGGCCGTCATCGTGGACGAGATGAGCATGGTGGACGTGTCCCTGTTCTCCGCACTGCTGCGGGCGCTGCGTCCCGGCACCCGGCTGGTGCTGGTGGGCGATGCGGACCAGTTGCCCTCCGTGGGGGCGGGAAATGTGTTTTCCGACCTGATCCGCAGCAAAAAGATCGAGACTGTGTTTCTCCGGGAGGTGTTCCGGCAGGCGGAGCAGTCCGCCATCATCCGCAACGCCCACCGGGTCAATCTGGGCGAAAGCCCGGACCTGAAGGGGAATCAGGGGGATTTCTTCTTCCTCTGCCGCCGGGACGCCCAGCGGGCGGTGGCGACGGTGCTGGAGCTGTGCAAGACCCGCCTGCCGGACAATATGCACATCCCGGCGGAGCAGATCCAGGTGCTGACGCCCACCCGGAAGGGGCCCTGCGGCACCATCAACCTGAACCGGCTCTTGCAGGAGGCGCTGAACCCCCGGACACCCGGCAAGCGGGAGATCTTATGGGGGGAGCGGGTGTTCCGGGTAGGGGACCGGATCATGCAGACCCGGAATGACTACGACGTGGTCTGGCAGAAGGATGACGGCACCGTGGGTACCGGAATGTTCAACGGCGACGTAGGCCGCATCGCGGAGATCGACGCCGGGGGCGAATGGCTGGCGCTGGACTTTGACGGCCGGAAAGCGCCTTACAGCGTGGAGATGCTCAGCGAGATCGACCTGGCCTATGCCCAGACGGTCCACAAGGCTCAGGGCAGCGAGTACCGTTGCGTGGTGCTGGCGGCCATGCCCTCGGCACCCAGTCTCATGGTGCGGGGGGTGCTGTATACGGCGCTGACCCGGGCCAGAGAGCTGCTGGTCATCGTGGGTGATGACGCCGCCATCCGCTCCATGGCGGCCAATGACCGGCAGCAGAAACGGTACTCCGGCTTGAAATGGCGATTGTGCCACGCCGGGGATGCCAGCGAATAAAATGGATAAGAAAAAGCCGTCCGGCGGAGCCGGACGGCTTTTTTGGCGTATTTTCAGCGGTTTTCCCGGTAGAATTTCAGGGACAGCGGGATGGAGACGGCGGTGGCGATGATGGTCAGCGCCGCCGGAAGCAGCAGCGCCGGGAAAGCTGCCGCCCCGGCAGGACTTCCGGCGTCCAGACCTTTGAGAAAACCCACGGAAGCAAAGACAAGGAATGTGATGAGGACGGAGACCATCCGGGCCTTTTCGGAGCCGAAGCGCAGCGTGAGGGGGACGTTGATGCTCAGCAGAATCGTTCCCACACACAGCGCCGTGTAGATCAGAGCGGGGGAGAGGCCGGCTGCGGCTTCTGTCCGAACAGGCAGGCAGGAAACAATCCCCTGACAGAGCGTTACAGCGGCGGTACCAATCAAAAGGGAGACCCAGCCAAGCGCATACCGGCTGAGCACCACAGTCCGGTCCGAATAGGGGAGCATCCGGGCAAACCTGTCCCAGCGGCTCCGCTGGTCATAGGCCATGGCGGTATAGGGGATCATAGCCCCGTAGACCACAGCCAGAAGATTCAGTACTTCGCTGGGGATAGCGCCCCAGACCAGAACGATGATGAGATAGGCCCAGGCCTGCTTCCGCAGAACATACCAATCCTTTAAGAGCAGGGCTTTCATTGCTTTTCTCCTTTCACCAGAGCGAGGATGATGTCCTCAATGGTGGGCTTTTCCAGTTGGAAGCCCACCGGGGCCAGCTCCCGCCGCACCAGCGCCCGGACGCCGCCGTAGGGCGTGGTTTCCATGGACACGATGGCTTCCGGCATGAGGGCCTCCGCTTGCTCCGCCGTGTCATTGAAGGTGCCGTATTGCTCCAGAAGGGCATCCTTTTCCTCGCAGAACAGCAGCCGCCCCTGATGGAGAAAGGCGATGTAGTCGCAGAGCTTTTCCAAATCGCTGAGAATGTGGGAGGAGATCAGGACGGAGTGGGTCTCGTCCCGGGTAAACTCATTGAAAAGCTCCAAGATCTCGTCTCGGACAATGGGGTCCAGTCCGGCGGTGGCCTCGTCCAACACCAGAAGTTGTGCCTGATGGCTGAGGGCGACGGCGATGGTGAGCTTCATTTTCATACCTCGGGAATAGTCCTTGAAGGCGGTTTTCTCCGGCAGAGCGAAACGGCGGCAATAGGCGTCGAAGGTATCCTGCTCCCAGCGGCGGTAGGTGGCAGCCATCACGCGGCCCACCTGCGGGGCGGTGAGGGTCTCAGGAAAGCACCCCTCGTCCAGCACCACGCCGATGTCCTCCTTGGCGTTCAGAAACTCAGGGGCGGAGACGTCCACGCCCAGCGCGGCGGCGGTGCCGCTGTCCGGCCGCAGCGCGCCCATGAGAATGCGGATGAGGGTGGATTTGCCCGCGCCGTTCTCGCCCACCAGACCGCAGATGGTCCCGGCGGGAATGGCGAGAGTCACGTTCTTCAGAGAAAATTCTCCGAAGGATTTGCTGATATGGTTCAATTCGATAGCATTTGTCATAGAGATCCCTCCCACTTGCGGCGCAGCAGCTCCGCCAATTCCGACTCTGAAAGGCCGCAGGTCCGCGCCAGCTCTGCGGCGGCGGCCAGATGGTCCTCGAGCAGGTAGAGCGATTGCTCCCGGAACAGAGCCAGATCCGGCTCCGCCACAAAGCAGCCCTTGCCGGCCACGGTGTTGATCAGCCCTTGGGCCTCCAGTTCGTCATAGGCCCGCTTGGTGGTGATGACGGATATTTTCAGGTCCTTGGCCAGCCCACGGATGGAGGGCAGCGCGTCCCCCGGCGACAGAGCGCCGGAGAGGATCTGGGCTTTGATCTGCCCGCTGATCTGATCGTAGATAGGCTGGCCGCTGTTGTTTCGGATAATGAGTTCCATGGAAGTCCTCCGTTCGTACTGTACATACACAGTATATACAGTTGGCGCGAGATGTCAAGAGGGATTTTCAAAATTTTCCGTGGACGCTTCCGGGGAAGCGTGGTATACTGAGCGAAAAGAAGTACGCGGGAGGAACGAATATGAGCGATTTGGAGCGGATTGAAGCGGCGATGGAGGAAAAGGTGCGGCCTGCTCTCCGTTCCCATGGCGGTGACATTTCCATCGACCATGTGGAGGGGAAAACTGTGTATGTAAAGCTGCTGGGCCAGTGCGCGGGATGCCCCTCGGCAGACCTGACCAATGAGACCATCGTGGAGGCGGAGCTGAAGGCGGCCCTGCCGGATCTGGTGGAAAAGGCGGTAGTGGTCCAGACCGTCAGCGATGAGCTGTGGGAGCAGGCGAAAAAGCTGCTGCGGGAGCATCATCTGTAAAAGAAAAATAACAAAAACCCTCCCGGAAGCTGAGGCTTCCGGGAGGGTTTTTGCAAATATGGATTTATTCTACATCCTGCAGGGCGTCATAGCCCTCCTCGCCGGTGCGGACCTTCACCACGTTTTCCACATCGTAGACGAAGATCTTGCCGTCGCCGATATCGCCGGTGTAGAGCACCTTCTTAGCGGTTTCAATGACGCTGCGGACAGGCACCTTGCTGACCACAATGTCCAGCTGGATCTTGGGCAGCAGGGTGGGCTCCACCTCCACGCCACGGTAATACTCCGGCTTGCCCTTCTGAATGCCGCAGCCAAGAACGTGGCTCATGGTCATGCCGGTGATGCCCAGCTCCAGCATAGCCGTTTTCAGAGCCTCAAACTTGGATTCCTTGCAGATGATCTCCACCTTGGTGAACTTGGGGGCGGTGCCGTCGACAGTGTCGAAGGAGGGGACACGCTTGACGGGAATGGCCTCGGCGGCGGGCACACTGCCAGTGACGGCCACGGGGGCGTCGGTCTCCACGGCGGCGGTATCCGGCAGCATAGCGAAGCCAGCATAGGCGGTGAGCAGGCCGTGCTCGGAGACATCCAGACCGGTGATCTCTTCCTCCGGCGTGACCCGCAGGCCGATGGTGTGCTTCAGGATGGCGAAGACGATGGTGATGACCACAGCCACATAGAGGATTACGGAAGCAACGCCCAGGCACTGGACGCCAAAGAAGTGGAAGCCACCGCCGTAAAAGCCCCCCTTTTCCGTGGACACGCCGGTGGCGAAGAGGCCGGTGAGGATAGTGCCCAGGGCACCGCAGACGCCATGGACCGAGATGGCGCCCACAGGGTCGTCAATCTTGGCAACCTTGTCGAAAAACTCCACGGCCAGCACGATGACCAGACCGAAGACGATGCCCATAACGGCGGCACCCAGAGGGGATACAGCGTCACACCCGGCGGTGATGCCCACCAGGCCCGCCAGAGCGGCGTTGTAGGTCATGGAGACATCTGGCTTGCCGTAGCGCAGCCAGGTGAAGATCAAGGTGGTGCAGCAGGCCACGGCAGTGCAGAGGTTGGTGTTGAAGAACACTAGACCGGCGCTGACGATCAGCTCGTCGGTGTCCATGCCTACGGTGGAGGCACCGTTGAAGCCGAACCAGCAGAACCAGAGAATGAACACGCCCAGAGCGGCAAAGGTCAGGTTGTGGCCTAAGATAGCACGGGGCTTGCCGTCCTTACCATACTTGCCGATGCGGGGGCCCAGCATCTTGGCACCGATCAGGGCGCAGACGCCGCCTACCATGTGGACACAGGTAGATCCGGCGAAGTCATGGAAGCCCAGCTCACTGAGCCAGCCGCCGCCCCAGATCCAGTGGCCGGAAATGGGGTAGATCAAAAGGGAGATAGCGGCGGAGTAGATGCAGTAGGCGCTGAACTTGGTGCGCTCCGCCATAGCGCCGGAGACGATGGTGGCGGAGGTGGCGCAGAAGACGGTCTGGAAAATGGCGTAGGCCCACAGGGGGACGCCGGAGGGAAGGATGCTGCTGTAATCCTTCATGATCATGGGGTCAAACCAGCCGAAGAGGCCGGTGCCCGCGCCGAACATGATGCCGAAGCCGACAAGCCAGAAGCAAGGGGTGCCGATGCAGAAGTCCATCAGGTTTTTCATCAGGATATTGCCGGTGTTTTTGGCCCGGGTGAAGCCGGCCTCGCACATGGAGAAGCCCGCCTGCATGAAAAAGACCAGCGCTGCGCCCAACAGGACCCAAATGGTGTTGACAGAACTGAATTCCATAGTTGTTTCCTCTCATTTTTGTCGTTTTCTTCCAGCGAACGGTTCTGCATATAAGAAGGCAATGGAGCCTTCCGAACGGTAAGACTCCATTGCCTTGCGTTTTGCCGGGAGACAGGAGCGGGTTCGCTTCCACTGTCCGGCAGTTATATGCAGAAAAGATCGGGGGAAGAGAGAAAGCGTCTTAGAGCATGCACTCTAAGACGCCTTTGCCTTGATGGGGGCATTATACACGGTTTGTCGGCTCTGTCAATCATACCGCGCCAATTTTGGCTGTTTTTACAAAAGCAAGACAGGGCAAACCGGGAATGTGTGTGGGTTTTCCCGTGGTGTTACAGCCGGGTCACCACAGGAATGACCATGGGGCTGCGCTTGGTGTTTTTGAACAGGTAGCTGCTGACAGCGGACTTGACCGCGCCGCGGAGCTCACCGTCATCCCGGCCGCGCTTGCGGCTGCCGGTGACGCTGTCAGCGGCGTTCATGGCAACGTTTTGCAGCTCCTTCATCAGATCGCCGGATTCCTTCACATAAATGAAGCCACGGGTGATGATCTCAGGCGGGGACAGCAGCGCGCCGTCCTGCGTGGCGATGGGAAGGACCACCACCACCATGCCGTCCTCTGCCAGACGCTTGCGGTCCCGCATGACCACGGCGCCCACGTCGCCCACGCCGGAGCCGTCCACATACACCTCGCCGGCGGGGACGGAGTTGGCGGACAGCTTCATGGACTTGCCGGTGATTTCAATGACGCCGCCGTTATCGGCGATGGCGATGTGATTGCGGTCCATGCCCATCTGCTGAGCCAGCTGGCAGTGGATCTGCAGCATCCGCTGCTCACCGTGGAGCGGGACGAAGAAACGGGGCTTCGTCAGGGCGTGGATGATCTTCAGCTCCTCCTGGCAGGCGTGGCCGGAGACGTGAAGCATATCCGCCCGGTCATAGACCACGGTAGCACCCTTGCGGAACAGCTCATTGATGACACGGCCCACCGTGACTTCGTTGCCGGGAACGGCGGAGGCGGAGAGGATCACCTTGTCGCCGGCGCCAATCTCCACCTGCTTGTGGGTGGAGAAGGCCATGCGGTACAGGGCGCTCATTTCCTCGCCCTGAGAGCCGGTGGTGACGATGACCTGCTTGTTCTTGGGCAGGCCCTTGAGCTTGTTGATGTCCACCAGTGTGTTTTTGGGGACCTTCATATAGCCCAGCTCCGTGGAGACCTTCATCATGTTCTCCATGCTGCGGCCGGTAACGGCCACCTTCCGGCCGCACTGGGCGGCGGCATCCAGCACCTGCTGGACACGGTGGACGTTGGAGGCGAAGGTGGTGACGATGATACGCTCGTCGCAATTCTGGAACTGGCGCATGAAGGTGGCGCCCACCACCTTTTCGGAGGGGGTGAAGCCGGGACGCTCCACGTTGGTAGAGTCGGCGCACAGGCAAAGAACGCCCTCCTTGCCCAGCTCACCCAGGCGGGCCAGGTCGATGACCTCCCCGTCAATGGGGGTGGAGTCGATCTTGAAGTCGCCGGTGTGGA
>ERZ840371.520-NODE-520-length-46671-cov-5.890188_pt1 | contig 46671 bp, 42 predicted proteins | sample MGYA00519937_ERZ840371 | MGnify/ENA primary metagenome ERZ840371 (study PRJEB31850, sample SAMEA3708873) | human gut metagenome | biome: human gut; feature: human-associated habitat; material: faeces | place: China | collected 2014 ... | reverse complement strand
AAATCGTGCGCCAGCGGTTGAAGCTCTCCTGCGTGCGGATGCCGATCAGACAGCACGTGCGCGTCGCACCGCTGCGTGCGTGGAGCCATTCGGCGAAGCGGTTCTGGAACTCGTAATCCCACATTTCGTCGGTGAAGAACGGGAAATCCTGATGCGTAAGGCATCCCTCAGGCATCTCCCGCACCCAAACGTCCCGCTTCGACTCCTCCCACGGCCGCCAGTACTGCCGGAACATCGAGGTGCAGGTCTGGACCTTGAACGGCACGCAGACCCGGTAGACGTCGAGGATGTCGGCGTTCGCGGCCAGCGTGCGGTCCACGTAGTCGAGCGTATCGCGGTACTGGATTTTGTAATCCATGTGGAACACCCCGATTCTCCGCCGCAGTCCGTGCCGCCGGACGTAGTCGATGCAGAGGTTGAGCAGCACGCCGCTGTCCTTGCCGCCGGAAAAGGAGACGTAGATGTTGTCGAAGAGGTCGAAGACAGTTTTCAGCCGCTGCTGCGTACGTTCGTAGACGTTCATGGCTGCCGCTTTTTCCCGTACTGCATCGTAACGTACTGCGTCCACTCCTTCGTGGGTACGAATCCCTCGGTGCGGAACACTTCGGCGTGGCGGAGCAGCGTCATGGAACGTATCGTATAATCGCGGTGGTAGTATTGGATGATTTCACGCAGGAAGCGCGACAGCAGCCGCGGGTCGTCGCCCGAAACGTAATAGTTGTTGATCTTGGCCACTCCGCCGTCGGTGATCTCAACGGGAACGAATCCGAAGACGGTCTCGCCTTCCCACGCGACGAACCACGTGTGCGCACGCGAGGTCCAGAACGGGTAGTTGTTGTTCTGACGCAATACGCTGCGCCGCATGACCAGCGGGGCGACGAGTGTGTAAAGGCGGGGCGAAGTGCCGTCCAGTTTCTCGATTGTCATATCCGAAAGGTTTAAAACGACCGAATGTTATATATCTGGGACCGAATGTATTGAAAACGCATTCGATCCTTACAAATATAAAAAATATCGGTTGTTTTCTCAAATTTTCAGTTCGGGGCGATGGCATTGCCGGGGCTGTTGTCCGGGGCTTGGTGCTGAACGCGAGACTGCATGCCAGCATGCAAAAAGAGAGGAGGCCGATAACAGCCTCCCCTCCGGCAATGAGTCGCGTCACTCTGTCAATATACGGATTCCGCCAGCGCTTCGACGAGCAGTTTGAGGAGCTGCTCGGCCGTCAGGGGATGGAACGTTTTCCTGAATATGCGGTCCATCTTCGTCCGGAGCAGTTCGAAGAAACGGTTGGCTTCGTGAGGCGGCATTTTCTTGACCGTCATCACCATCAGCCACAGCGGAACTTCGATATAGGGCGGCTGGATATAGAGTTCGAGCAGTTCGTCGGAGTGATGCCTGTAATCCAGATAACTGTTTTCACAGACTCCGTATAGGGGTAGAATTATTAACTCGTAGACGATGCGGTGCGTTCTGCGCATATCGCCTTCTTCATAAAACCATACGTCGATCTTTTTGGCGCCGACTATCCGGTACGGATTGTAATTATCCCTGCTCATTTCATGAAAGGCCCTTTATTTCCGAATAAATGCTGTTGGCCATGTAATCGCGTAATTCGCCGCGGGTCGAGAGCCGGCAGAACCGGTATTGCGCCGGCAAACGCCGGCCTTTCGAGAAGTGCTTCTGGTCCGCCGAACACGATTCCAGACAGATCGAACCCCGGTCGTGTCTGTCATAAAGGCCCCATAAGGATTCCGTATCCGGGCATCGGGGATTGTCGGTATGGAAAAGATATACCTCCCCGACTTTGAAATTACAGTGTTTCACAGTCATTCGTTTAGTCTGTTTTATAGTTTGTGCGGCAAAGATGGATGAAACGTCGGGCCCTTGCAAGAATATGTGGAACCATTCCAATTTTTTATTTTAACGGAATCGTCTCAATGCCCCTTCCCGGTCGGAGTGTCCCTCGTTACGAGCGACACCAGCCACAGGAGCACGATTGCACCGGCAATCGACGTCAGCAGGCTTCCGAAAGACCCCATCGGAATCCATCCGATCAGCGAGACGAGCCATCCGCCCAGAATTCCGCCGACAAGCCCGACGGCCAGATTGACCACCAGACCCGATCCGCGTCCGCGGACTATCTTGCTTGCGACCCAGCCGGCGAGCAGGCCGATTATCAAATACCCCAAAAACATAGTCTGACTGAATTCGTATTCTGTCACGACATGCAAATCGTGTACCCGTTTCACCCTCCGTCTGCGGAAAGCGTTTCTTGGGCAGGCCGTTTGGCGAAAAGCGGAGCGGCAAGCCGTTTTGGACGTTTTTTTGCATATTCCCGTCTGTCCGCAGCCGTCCGGACGGATGGATTGCGCCGCGAAAACCGGCATTCTCGCATCCGGGATGACAGACCGCACGAAGTTCTTCCGGACCGGAATCGCCGTCTCGGACGATGCTGCGAATGAAAAATGGATTGAGATATGGATAAACGGAATATTCAACACCCTGCCGATAAATACCATAACGGGGAGTTCCCGATGCAGAAGCAGGATGCACCGGGCCTTCAATCCCGGATGGACCCCGTCCCCGACTGCGGTGAGACGAGTTACACGGGGCATGAGCGGCTGAAAGGCCGCAGAGCGCTCATCACGGGCGGCGATTCGGGCATCGGCCGGGCCGTCGCCGTCGCTTTCGCACGCGAAGGCGCCGAGGTGGCGATCAACTACCTCGACGAAGAGCAGCCGGACGCCGATTCGCTCGCAGGCCTTCTGAAAGCGGAAGGCTCGGAACTGACGATGCTTCCGGGCGATCTGCGGAATGTCGAAACGTGCCGACGAATCGTCAAGGAAGCATATAAACGGCTGGGCGGACTGGACATTCTCGTGCTCAATGCGGGCGTGCAGCAGGCAGCGGCCGACATCGCCGAGATCACCCCGGAACGGGTGCGCCGCACGTTCGAAGTGAACGTCTATGCACCGCTCTTCATGGCGCAGGCCGCCGTGCCGCTCCTGCCTCCGGGCGCGTCGGTCATCATCACCGCCTCGGCCGAATATTACACGCCCAACAAGCTGCTGCTGGATTACGCGGCGTCGAAGTCGGCCGTGACGGCTTTCGGCGTGGCGTTGTCGAAGTATCTGCTCGACAAGGGCGTCCGCGTGAACAGCGTGTGTCCGGGGCCGACATGGACGCCGCTCGAAGTTTCGGGCGGCAATCCCGACGAGGACATTCCCCGGCACGGCGCGGATACGCCGCTCGAACGCGCCGCACAACCCGCCGAGATGGCCGGCATCTACGTGTTCCTCGCATCGTCCGAGGCAAGCTATATCACGGGCGAGATATACGGCATCACGGGCGGGCTGAGCGGGAAATAGCCCGATAATCAGGTAACAACAATATAAGTGAAATCATGAAAAAACAAGACTTGCAGAATCCGGTGGACGCCTATTTCACCGGGGAATTTCCGAAACAGCGGCAGCCCGCACCGGGTGTCGAACAGCAAATGACACCCCGTCCCGATACGGGCGAGGAGAGCTACCGCGGTCTGGGCCGCCTGAAAGGGCGCAGGGCGCTCGTCACGGGCGGCGATTCGGGCATCGGCCGGGCCGTCGCCGTCGCCTTTTCGCGCGAAGGGGCCGATGTGGCGATCAATTACCTCGCCTCGGAGCAGCCGGACGCCGAGACGCTGCGCGACGACATCGAAGCGCACGAGGGGCGCATCGTCCTGCTTCCGGGCGACCTGAGCCGGGAGGCGACCTGCCGCGAGGTGGTGCGCGAGACCGTCCGGCAGCTCGGAGGAGTGGACATTCTCGTGCTCAACGCCGGCACGCAGACCGCCCTCCATGGAATCGAGGAGCTTTCCACCGAACAGCTGGTCCGCACGTTCGAGACGAACGTCTTCGCGATGTACTGGATGGCGCAGGAGGCCTTGCCGCATCTTGCGGAGGGCGCGTCGATCATCACCACCTCCTCCATCGAGGCATTCTCGCCCAATGCGCACCTGCTGGACTACGCCGCGACCAAAAGCGCCATCGTGGGCTTCACCAAAGCGCTCGCCAAACAGCTCGCCCCCAAAGGCATCCGCGTGAACAGCGTCGCGCCCGGCCCCGTATGGACGGCGCTGCAGATTTCGGGCGGACAGTTCCCCGAAAAGATTCCCGAATTCGGAAAGAGCACGCCGCTCGGACGCGCCGGACAGCCCGTCGAGGTGGCTCCGGTCTACGTCTTCCTTGCGTCCGACGAGGCGAGCTTCATCACGGGGCAGACCATCGGAGTGACGGGCGGCAAGTAGAGGTGTCATGAAACTCCACGGGGACAGACTGAAAGCCCTGCACGGCTGCGAAGCGCAGGAAAGCCCCGGCATGCAAAACTGAAAATGCCGGGGCTTGAATCTTGCGGGAAGCGGTGAATTTTTATGGAATCCGAACCTTTGCAACGCATGAGGATGCGTCGTTACATCGAAAACGCATAGGTCACGGTTTTTCCGATCGGCCACGTTTGTCCCTGAATACCGAAACTGTGCGGTGCCGTCTGGTCGAGGTTTTCCCCATCGAGCCAAACGTGAATATAAAGGTCTGCCTGAATCATATGCGGAAACATCATCAGGGTTTGGTCCCCTTCCGTAATTTGCTGTCCGGAAACCAACGGTATATCGAGGTCGAACGTATAGGTGTTTCGGGTCGCTGACGTACCTCGCGGGATTTCCCATATCAAACCCCCTTCCGCATCGAGCTGCATGGTGCAGTCTCCGGTAGTGGGAATGTCAGCCAGCTGAACCCTGCGAATGCGCCTGCCGCTGTTCTGCTCCGCCACCGACTTGACCCTGAACTGAATGGCCGTCAGCGCATGGCGGAAAGTCAGCGGCATCCCTTTTCCCGGATAGACCAGTACGTCGTAGTCCTCGCTGCGTACGGCATCGGGCGTTGCTATCAGCAGGTCTATCTGGTCTGTCACGTTAGCGGGAACCCGGTAGCGAATTTTCGGAATACCTCCGTCATTGGCCGTCGACAGGAGTCTTGAACCCGACGGAAGACTGTAGGGCGCATATGCGAAGAACCGAACCCACTCTTTGTTTTTTGGCCAGAAATAGCGGCGGCCGTCAGGCACCCACCGATTGCTTACGGCATTCCGGCTCACCCGGACATTGTACATCAGGTTCGGCTTGCATTGTTCGTTCCAGTCACCCGAATAGGCGTATGCCGAAACTCCGAAGGAGTCGTAAAAATCCGCTTCGTCCTCGATCTGCACACTGCGCGTTGCGGCCTGCGGACGTCCGGGAATTCCGTCCGTGACGATCGTTTCGAGAAACATCGGGCGCTCCGCACCTGCGTCCTCCTCCCTTATCGCACCCGACGGGCGTTCCCGCACCCGGCCGTCGGAACCCAACGCGGCGGCTTGCGGCACAGCGGCGGCGGGTTTCGACCAGCCGTCCACGACCTCGAAACAAACCGGATCGGTTCCCGTCAGCAAGGCTTCGCCCTCCTCTTTCGTACACGACAACAAGCATAATCCTGCAGCAAGGAGCAGTGCAGGACGAAATATTGCGAATAAAGTCGATTTCATACCGTTCGTAAATTTATTTCGGCGAAGTCCCTTCCGGGGACCTCCTTGCAACCGGGAGGGGAGATTCAACCCCGCCCGGTCATAAGCGACCGCCTCCTCCGTTCCGTCCGCCGGAAGCGAACGGAGGGAGAAGGGGTTTATAAACTATAACTGGATATCCTTGTCGGCAGGATCGGTCGGAATCCAATCGTCCACGGTCACGGTGAACCAGATATAATTGCCTAAAATATCATCGCCGCCTTCTTTCCATTCTTCGGGATCGTACTTGCCGACGCCGTTATCCGTGAAATGGAGCGTGTAGGTATAGTGGATGCCGGGTTTCCAGACGGCGTTGGAGAAGAGTCCGATGGCGCCCCAGCCGAAATCACCGTCTGTCACTGTGCTGTTGTCTTTCCTGGTAGCTCCCGGTTCAGGAAATATCTGCGTCCAGCCTTCAAATTCGTTGTCTGCGTTTAACTTCTTGCGCAGAACACGCATCTCGAAAGCAAGGTAGGCGCCCTGAGTACTGGTAGTTTCCGGCCAAACATAATTGACATTCTCATAATAATAGTTGTTTTTAACAAAATCCTGCGGAATCAGCAACCACTGGTCGCCCTCCAGCAGATCCTTGGCTTCTGCAGTCGTTCCGTCTAATTCGACCATCTCGCCAAGTGTATAATCATAACGTTGCAGATTTACGTTGTGAGCAGCTCCGTCACCATAGGTCAAACTGCCTGCAGGGTTCGGGGCATTGATCGTCCAATTCTCAAGCGGAATCAGGTTCTGCTCCGGATTCGATGTCGAGCCTGTAATGTTTTCGTCCGTCGTATAATCTGCATTATCGTCAGCGCGGAACTTGAACGTACCCGTCGAAGGAATGTTACGCAGGGCGACGCTTCTGATTTCGACCTTCAGATCCTCACCGCTCTTCTTGGCCTTGAGGGAAATCTGCGACAGGATGTGGCGGAAATTCAACGCAACTGCCGATTCCTTGACGCCTGCATCTTTGGGGTCCTTGATCGTTCTGGCGATAATGATGTCCGTTTGGTTCGCTATCTCTTTTGCCGGAACGTATTTGTTGATCATATGCGGGGCTTCGACGCCGTTATTATGCCATTTGGGCTGCGATACATATTCTCCGGTTTCGAATTTCGTCACACCGTCGCTCTTGTAGGCTTCCGCCGAGCCGTGTCCCGGAGCCAGTTTGGCCGGATACCATGCGGCGAACGTCAGCTCATAGCTCGGCCACGAATAATTTTTGTCCAAGAAAAATCCCTTGCGTGTTTCGTTATCGCCGATTTGCTTCTCCGCGTATTTGGCCAACTGACGGTTGAAGTAGAATGCACCGTCGCCGTATGCCACGACATAGAAGCCGTTTGCGTCCTTTTCCATCGTTTCCTTGTTGGTAATGGTACCGCGCGTCGCTTTGGGCACGGACGGCGAAAAAGAGATGTGACTCAAACCTTCGGGGTTGGAGTTGGTGCTGATCGTTTCGTTCTTCGAGCAAGCCGTAAAGGCTGCTGCGACAGCAACGGATAAAAGTACTTTTTTCAACATAGCTAAGAGTATTTAGGATTGTTACATCGGAATTTCGATTTCGACGCTTCCCCAGTCATCCACCGAGGGATTCATACCGCCGCCGGGAGCGTCGTCCGTAAACCGCAGCCCGTCGAGGACGATATGCACGCGGTGCGGATCGGCTGCCCCGTGTATCTGCGGCGTCACCACATCCTCGGCATCGCCATAGACCTGATACTGCTGCGCACCGCGCGTCATGATGCCGTAGACGACGATCTTGTGAGGTACGGCCGGTTCAGGGCAGTGGCCGAAAGTGTGGAAATGCGCCTCCACGGTAGTCGCGTCGGCCTTGCGGAATTCGAACGGAAGAATGCAGGGGGCATCGCGGAGCGCATCGGCGACAAGGCAGTAGGCTCCGGCCATACCCGAAAGGGTTCCGCTGATCTGCACCACCTTGTCCATGTTTTCCACGTTGCGGATTTCGACCGTATAGGTGCAGACCCTTTCGGTGGGCGTCAGCGTGACGGTCGTCGTCTCGTTGCGCCGCAGCGTCAGCTCCCCGCAGCAGTCGCCGTAGAGATATTCGGGGGTGCGCACGACCTGCTGCGTCTCGGTGCCGTCGGCACGCGGTACATTGCTCGAAGAGCGGTTCAACGGAGCGAGCAGGCTCTCCTGAGGCGTATAGAATTCGAACGTGTCGTATTGTTCCGTATTGCGGGCATGGGTCGATTCCATATCCCCGTTATGGCAGATAATCCGGTAATTGCCCGGAGACAACTGCACCGTACCGCCGTCGCGTCCCGTAAATTCGTACTGTACCGGGCGGCCGCCCTCTTCGGGGAAGAACCGGACATACATACATTCGGGATTCGCTCCGGGCAGCTGCGACCAGTCGAAAAGTACACGCACGAAACCCACGTGCGGATGCTCGTAGCAGAGTTCCTTGTGTTCGCACGCCGTCATCGCCAGCAGGGCGAGCAGCGTCCAAAAGCGCATGATCCGTTTCATCGCGCACCTCCTTTCTGCCCGTTGCGGCCGCGCCACGGCAGCCATACGAGCGAAATTTCCGCTTTCGTCGGCCCGAACCAGCGGAGCCGGTGCGTGGACTGCCAGACATAACAGTCGTCAATATGTCTGTATTTCTTATATTTGCCGCCGAAATATCCCACCCCGATCGTGAAATCGAGATTCAGCCGGCGGCCGACAGGATGCGAATAGCCGTAGGAGATACCTGCGCCCCAGCTCCATCGGTCGGCGAGGGAACCGTTCCGGCTGACGGCGAAATCATAGGTAGTCATCTGGCCGTAGAGTCCGACGTGGTGGCCCGTCAAAGGGTTCTCGTGCGCCGCACGACCAACCCACCTGCGAATCTCCACGTCGCCCCCGTAGGTGCGCCAGAAGAAATTTCCGCGGGGTTTGTTCCACCACGAATACATCCAGCCGGCGCCTACGGACCAGTTGCGGCCGAGGTAGAACTCCGCACCTATATTAGGTACGAGGGCGGCATCATACAGAAGATTTGTTTTCAGGCCCCAAAAATGTGGGGGGGGGAATTTTTAGGTGCGGAAGAGACGCTGACGGCCGCCGGCAGCTCCGTTGCCGATGCGACCGAATCCGCTAAAAGACTTGTTGCCGGGGCATCTTCGACCGGCATTTCGACGGGTGTCGCAGGCTGAACGGAGGCAAATACCGAATCTGCTTCGGGGAGGCGTTCGATTACGCTGACGACAGAGACGCCCGAATTGCGCAATTCGGGGAAGAGATGTTCGTACATATACCAATAGGGGCGCCCGCCGTGCAGCATGCCCAAGCGGCGCATGCGCCCGTCCACGACCTGTCCGTTGCGAACGATCCATTCGGGGGTATTGCGCAAAAGAGCCAGCACCTCGTCGCGGTGGCGCATGTCGGAAACCTCTACCAGATCGATCAGCCCCTGCCAGTCGATGCCGAGCGATCTCTCCTGCACCAAACTGTCAGGCAACGCAAGGTGCGAGCGGAGATAGGCCGCGACGTTGGATACGCGTTTTGCGGAAAGGCGGCGGTTGGCTGCTGCGGTGCCTTCGGGCGAGCACCCGGCGGCGACATGAATCGTTTTCAAGCGCCGTGTCGGATCTTCCTGAATCGTTTTCAGCGCGGATACGAAAGCCTGCATGCGCTCGCCGTTCGCCCGGTAATCGGATTCAGGCGCAGCATACCCCTGACGAAAATAGACCCGGAGTGCGAGCGTGTCGGAAACAGGCTGTTTGTGGGCGTATGACATGCCCGGCAACAGCAGCCCTGCCAAAGAAGTGACGAATAATATCAAATTAAGTCTCATTGTCAGCGAGAGTATCAAACAAATCTCAATGTCAGTAAGTCTTATTCGGTCGTTCCGAACCCATCGAGCGTACGCGGTCTCGACGGGTAGAGTTATGAATTCATATCGCAAAAATAAATATATTTTTTCAAATTTCCCCCCCCCATCATTTTTTTGCAACAAAATCGATAATAAGAGCACTGCAATGTAAAATAGAGATGCCCCCCCCCTCGATCGCTGGCGACGATGCTGTTGATTTGCAGGTTTACCTGTAATAGCGTATTATGCGTAATTCGCGACCAATTTTATTCCGGTCAAAAGTTGGTCACGAGTTGGATCGTAAAAACCTGCTTCAGAATAGGTTTTACGCGATTGTTCTGAAAACGAAAAAAACCTTATATATCATTGATATATAAGGTTTTTACTCTATTCTGCAGTTTGTTGCGACTGCTTTCAAGGGTGGAAGATGGGGCTCGAACCACTCAAAATGTTTTCTGTATATCAATTAGTTACTGAAAGAACTAAGTCGTTGTACCACACTTTGGCTTTGTGCGAAAAGCGTTGGTTTGCTTACCTTTTTGAGGCTTTTCAATATTTACAAAGATAGAAAATTTAAGGAAGAAAAACAAATCTATATGTTATAGACAATTTGTGCGAATTGAAGATGAATTTTTATTAATATCATTTTGTGCAATAAATAATTGACAACAACCTGTTTGCAGGGAAAGAAATTGCTATATTTGTTTATAAAAAACTCTTTCCGGTTATGAATAGAATCAAACAGTGGTTGAAATATTATCGGGCGTCTTTGATTGATGGCGCAGTGAAACCCAAAAACAATATCTTCGAATCGTGTATTGATCGGAAAACGGTGTGCTTAGAGCGAATGGACTCTTCGGAAATCAAGGGGCTGCAATCGAAATGTGATCATAAATTATTTGTGATCAAAGATAAAAATGGAGATAAGGAGATTGAATGGGCTACGATTCAAATTGCCCCTGTATTTATTTCCAATGAATTCGACCATACGAAGAATCGGGATGGTGATTCTGTCGGAAGACATTATCCGTTCTGGATTTCTGCACGGGTAAATAAAGAAGGAACTTTGCAACCGCCAGTCGAAGGTGAAATTCCGACTTTTATGAGACCCTATCTCGCTCCTAATCCTCAAGAGTTGCCGATTATTGCCGAGATGGATAAACTTGACGAGGTCTTGTCAAGCAGCATAATGAGCGTTTCTAATGATAATTGGTTGGAGTATTGGGCGAGTTGTGAGGCATTTTTTAAGAATGTCACAGGGAAAGATTTCCAAAATTTTCACAAAGATAAGGTGAGATTCGGCTTTTGTGTATATGGTGATCTAAATACGACTCGAAATATACGCAATCTTTATGACCAGCTACTGGATGAGTCCTGTGAACCGGAGAATGAATTAATGCAAATCGTACTTTCAGAAAAAGAGGAGAGTCGGAACAAAGAATTGAATGTAAAAAGTGAGGCAGGTTCACGTAGGGCGATTTACTTAAATAAAAATCATTACGGGCAGATGCGATGTGATTTTCCATTGTCTCGGTCTCAACGAGCTGCGTTTGCTGAATATCTTGAAGATGTAAACAATAAAGTGTTCGCTGTTAATGGCCCTCCGGGGACCGGTAAAACGACTTTGTTGCAGAGTATTATCGCAAATAATGTGGTAATGCCGGTACTAAATGCCGAGAACCCGATGTTGATGATAGGTTGTTCAACAAACAATCAAGCCATTACAAATATATTGGATAGCATGCAGTTTGAAAATGACGATGAAAATGATATATTGTCAAAACGATGGCTTCCTGACGTATCTGCATTCGGCCTTTACCTGACTTCTTCCCAAAATAATAGGCAGGAGCAAAAAAATTATCAGCAGGCAACGAGTAATTTCCTGAACGACGGGTTTCTTGGTTGTGTAGATCAAAAAGATCGTGCGCCAGAATTTGAAATCTATTTCATTGATCAGACGGTTCGGATATTTGGCATAAATCCTGACACAAAATTAACCAAAGTCAAAAAAATACTGAAAGAAAAGATTGAGGCGGCGCGGCGGGCGATTGATGACGCTTTGGATCGAACCGCATCTTATGAGGATATTCCCGAGACGCTCAAATCGCATGGCTTTGAGAGCAAGAAGGCTTTAGAAGACAAAATATCAGAAATACGTGAAGCTATAAGTGATGAAAAAGATTTCTGCGATGTTTTAAATCGGATAACCGAAGAATTGTCGGGATGCTATAACGGGTTGCCATTTTTCATTAAATACTTACCGTTTGGATTTTGTAAACGGTATCGAAGTAATAAATTTCAACTTATAATCGATCCGATTGCCGAGCACGTCACGGCCGATTTGATATTTCACAAGTATTTTCATATTGTAGCAGAAGTAGATCGGTTGAAACTTGAATCGTCCAAGAAATTAGCCGATTTAACATCACTGTTCGAACGATTGTCAACTCTGAGGCGTAATATATTGCAACGGGAAGAGAACTATCGATCTGTCTTTAATTCTTGGACGAAAGAGCATCAAGTGCGCTGGGAAAAGATAATTAAAAAAGCATCTGATTACAATGATCTTCCTGCGGATGAGATAACAGCCGCAAAACTGGACGTTTCGTATCGGTATGATTTATTCTGGTTATGTGTTCATTACCGTGAAGCCGAATACATAGAGGCTGTGGCCCGTAAAACGGATGGAAGTTGCGAACGTAGTGAAAGAGAATACAAACAGAAATTGCGACGGTTGGCACGAATAACACCTTTGTTTATTTCTACGTTTCATTCATTGCCCCGATTCAGCAACTATTATGGTCAACAACACGGCGAAACATATTATCGGGATCTTTATGATCTTATGATTGTCGATGAGGCAGGACAAGTCGCTCCGGAAGTAGCTGTTGCATCTTTTGCATTGACAAAGAAAATATTGGCAGTCGGAGACGTTAACCAGATTGAACCGGTGTCCGGTGTTACAGATCGGGTCGATTTTATTAATGCCCAAAAATACGGTCTGTTGACTACGAATGAACAATTTGATGCACTAAGTAGCCTCGGCTTCATGGCTTCCGAATGTAGTTTGATGCAATTAGTTAAAAAATCATGTCCTTATTGGTTCACGTTCGGCAATGGAAAAACGGATAAAGGGGCTTATCTGCTTGAACATTATCGCTGTTTAGATGATATTATCCGTTATTCGAACGACTATGTCTATAATGGTTGTTTGGATTTATTAGGAGGTCGGAAACATAATAAAAGCCATTCTTTGCCTCCGATGGGATATATTCATGTCAACGGGACAGATGAGCAAAATAACGGGAGCAGACAGAATGATCTTGAGGCGCGAGTAATCGCAGAGTGGCTTTTCTGTAATTACAAAAGTCTCGAAGATGCCTATGGGAAAGATATTGGTGAAGTATTAGCCGTAATTGCCCCGTTTGCTGCGCAGATTCGATTAATTCGAAAATATACTAAAGAAAGGCTTGGAGAGAAGGCTTGTTCGAAATTAACTATCGGTACGGTTCATTCTTTGCAGGGTGCTGGCCGTGAGGTAGTTTTATTCTCAACAGTATATGGGAAGTACAACGGCAGAATGTTTTTCGATTTGAAAAACAAATATAATATGCTGAATGTTGCTACCACGCGGGCCAAGCATTCGTTTATTGTATTTGGCAATATGCAGATATTCCAACCGCATCAGAATACGCCGTCTGGAAATTTGGCGAAAGTATTGTTTTCGAGAGAAGAGTATAATTTGGATCAAGAGTTTATTTATTCTTCGGAAAAAATATATAGAGATAAGCCAACGTATAAAGTAATGCGTATTGCGACATTGGATAAGCATCGAAAATGCTTACGATACTGTTTTGAAGAGGCCGAAAAACGATTGTTGATTTTTTCTCCGTTTATTTCTGAAGCTGCAATAATAGCCGATGGGGTAACCGCTCTCATAAAAACAGCCATTGAGCGTGGTGTGTGTGTTAAAATTATTACCGATGAATATTTAGATATGGTCAATGGCCGATTGAAAGAATCAGCAGAAGCAGGACGTAATATTTTGAGGAAGGCTGGGGCCAAATTGATAGTTTACAAAGGAATTCATAATAAAACAATTTGTGTTGATGATAAATTGTTAATTGAAGGTTCGTTTAATTGGCTGTCATCTGTAAGGGATGAGAACAGTCCTTATTGCAGAAAAGAAACATCGGTTATGCTTCAAGGAGAAGGCGTAAATGAGATGATAAATACCATACTGGGCGATTTCAAGATGGACGATTTATAACCATGAATGAGAAAAGAGCGTCTACGATTACAATTATAGACGCTCTTTAGTGCAAATTATTTTTGGATTATTTCGTTTTGTAATAATTCTTCTCCAGTACTTGGTTGATTTTAGCTTCCGGGTATAGAATATTCCCACCTATTGAGGTGTATGGTATTAGTCCTTTATCCCGATAGTTCTGTAAAGCTCTTCGGCTGATATGGAAATGTTCCATTACCTGTTCTGTGGTGAAATACCGTTCGTTGAGCAGAGAGGGGCGCACTTTCTTCATTAGCTTGTCGGTAATCCGCATGATGTTCTGCATCGTAGCGGCCAATTTCCTGTACTCCGGCGTTTCGCCGGTTATCACGTCGCCGCCACATGTAATCTTACAGTCTTCCATAGCTATTTCTGTTTAGTCAGACCCCTGTCAAGTACTGCTTTTACATCTTCAGGCTTGTAGTAGCATTTGTTCCCCATCACGGTATAGGGTAGAACTCCGCTGTTCCTGTAATATTGCAGGGTTCGTTTGGAGATATTCAGCCATTGGCATACTGTGGCATTATCGATTCAGCCCGAACCGTCCGCAGGGAAAAACAGACGTTCTAATGTCTGCATGCGTTTGTTTACTTGTTCGACGTTGGCTTGCGTTTCCAGCCACGCCCTTTCTTCGATCAATAGATACTTCATACGTTAATTTTAATTAGTAAATGTTTTTCACCTGCAATATATCCTTACTTCGGGCAATTCCTGCCACAACGGACAAGAACGGAGCAGACCGGACACAAACGGATTATCGGCAAGGCAATATAGTAATGGTTTTCCGGTTCCCGGCCTTTGGCCGCTCCATGCCGCCCAGACCGTCCGCCCTCGTTCTCTATTGCAAATCCGGCGGCAATATAAGGGACGCCCCCTTGTTTTGATGCTGTTTACGCCCTCGTTCTCCCTCATTCGCCCTAATTGGCCCCATGAATCGGGCGGATTCCGCAGCATAACCCCGGCCTCTCCCCTCGGCATTCCTGCAAACTTGGCGGCAAGATAAGGGCAGCGTCCCGACTTGGTGCTGTCCGGGGAGTGAACGGTTATGAACGGTGCTAATTGACCCCGAAAACCGGACAAAATCAGCCGCCGTGTCGGGGTATCAGTGCCAAAATCCAACATCCGGAGGTTTTGTCCATACTACGGAGCAGTTCCGCGCAGCAGGGCGCAATAATATCAGGCGTGTAACAGATTGGCAAATTGTGTATTATCTTCGCCGCAAACCTTAAAATCCGACGTGTTTATGACTACCCGAACCATCCATTCCACTCCGGCGACCTTCCGCCCGTCGTGAAGAGCCGCCCGCCCTGAAATTAACTCTCCGATCTCCCGCCTTTCGGGGTACTGACTTTCCCGATCCGTCCGCCTGCGCCTTTGCGTGAGCATCGATGCGATACGTCCCGCCTTTGCCGCCCTAAGCCTCCGCCGACTATATCCGGCGGGTCTTGCGGGCCAGCTTCGGCGTGCCGCGTTTGGGGCTTCGGCCCCGGCATCGACCGCTCCCGAAACGGGAGGAAGCAAGGTTGTGTTTTCGTGCCACGGAAACTCCCTTACGGGACTTTCCGCGACCACTTCAAACAACCTTGCTCTGCGAGGCCATCCCATTCGGACTGCTCCCGGCGCGGGTCGCATTCCGAAACGCCCGCCGCTCCCTGCGGTCGCCGCGGGCTTGGGATTCGGAGTGTCTGCGACGCGGGTTTACGACCGTGCCCGCTTCACTCGTTTTACTCGGTCATCCGGCAACGGTCGGACGTGCGGCCATGCGCTGAACTAACACGGGTTCGCACATGGCCGAGAACCGAAAGAACAAGGGCGGCAGACCACCCAAAACCGCCGCCGCAAAGTACTCCGAAACCGTCCGTTTCCGCGTAACGGCCGCCCAGATGCAAACCCTGCAACAAAGCGCAGCGAAAAGCAGGCTGACCCTGTCGGAATACGCCCGGCAAATGGTGCTTGCCGGAAAGGTCATCGCCCCGGCCAGCCCCGAAGAACTGGGTCTGATTGCCGAGCTGACCCGCGAGAAGAACAACCTGAACCAGCTTGCCAAAGTCCAAAACGCCGCAGGAGCCGCAACGCGGGAAGCGGAACTAATGCGGATCATCCGGTTTTACAATCGGGTGATTGCCAAACTGAAAAGAGAGTAGCAATGATAGGAAAGATCGTAACGGGCAAATCGTTCGGCGGAGCCGTCGAATATGTCCTCAGGAAAGAGAAAGCCCGCCTGCTGGATAGCGACGGGGTAGATACCGAAAGTATCCGGACGATAATCGACGACTTCAACTTCCAGCGCAAGGCCCGCCGGGAGATCGCAAAGGTCGTGGGGCATATCTCGCTCTCGTTCCACCGGGACGATGCGCCGACGCTGACCGACGATCGGATGCGGGAACTGGCGGCGGCCTACATGGAGAGCATGGGAATCGCCGATACGCAGTATATCGTCGCCCGGCACAACGACACGGAACATCCCCACCTGCATATTATCTACAACCGGGTGAAATACGACCGGACGCTTGTGGCGGATAAGAATGAACGCCGCCGGAACGTCAAAGTCTGCAAACAGCTTAAACGCCAGTACGGACTGACATTCTCCAACGGCAGGCAGGACATAAAGATCGAACGGCTGCACGGAGCGGACAAGGTGCGGCAGGAGGTGTTCGACGCCATAACCCGCACCCTGCCCAAATGCGACCGGATCGCCGACCTGTCGGCCAAACTGAAACGGCAGGGGATCGGCGTGCAGTTCGTCCACCGGGGCAACGACCCGAAGAAAGCGGTTCAGGGCGTAACCTTTACCAAAGACGGACAGACATTCAAAGGCTCGCAGGTAGACCGCAAATTCAGCTATGCCGGATTGTCGAAGACGATCCGCGAACGGGTCGAGACGTTGGCACGGGAAACGGCCGACGAGGAAATCAAATACATGCAGGAAAGACGGCGGGAGCAGGAACACGACACAACGCCGAAGCCGCGGAATGAAGAAAAGACGCAACCGCCGCAGGTCAAGCGGGAAGAAACACCCCGCCTGCAACAGTCCCGGCAGACACAACCGGCTTCAGCCGCACCGAAACCCTCCGCGCCGCAGCAGGTCGAAATCGGCGGTACACGATTTACGCAGGAGCAATGGCGGCAGTTGCAGGAGAACCGGATGCTGCGGATAATCGTTCGCCGCAGCGATGCAAATATGCTGCGCGAATACTGGTTCGACAATGCAGGAGGGGTGCAATACACTCTTATCGCCCTGCGCCGCAGGGATGAAGCCTTTACCCGTGAATTGGTTACGGCGATAAAAGGCTGTCGGCTGACGGTGCAGGAACAGAAACAGTTGTATTCCGAACGGGGGTTGATTAAGGCGTTCCGCAGACAGGACGGAACGGTTTACCGCTCCCGGTTCGGGGTGGAATCAAAGCCCGGACAGAAAGATATGCTGACCGAGTGCGTATTATCCGTGCAACAGCCGCAAGAGGTAAAACCGGACACAAAGCCGCAGGTGAAACCGGAACAGCAACAGAAACCGAGGCCGCAGGTCAGAAGCTACCCGACGAGAAAACGAGGAAGGCATATTTAACTTAAAAGGGGAATATATGAAATCAGTAACTTTCCGATAATAATGCAAATTTATTACCTTTGTTTAGGTTAAATTCTTGATACTATGGACATGTGTTTGAATCTTGGCGTAATAGATTGGACTGCAATAGGTACTATTGCAACATCTATCATGGTTGTTGCGACGTTCGTGACGATATATATTTCTATAAAGCAGGATAAAATGAGCAGGGGATTTCAAACTCTTCTGATAAAGCAGCAGCAGGCGCAACAAAAGTTAGATGATATGGTGAATAATGTTTTGAATATTAACAACAATATCAATCCATTTCATATTTTGCACTATTCGAATAAATTAACAGCCAAAACTTTTACCGAAGATGATAGACAAGCATTAGAAAAATTAGCCGTTGATGATAGTCTAAACAATACCAATTTAACTTTACAAATGATTAGATTAAACAACTATTCCTCTGCAAAGTCATTGTTGGATTGTCTTCATCAAATCCGTGCTGATTATGGCCTTTGGCAACGAACCGTTACTTCTCTATATCAGTATGTATGCTTTTCTAAAGAGTCGAAGCAACAAATTGATATTATAGAACAGACTGTTATTATAATGACAACAGAAATGATTAATAAATGTATAGAAATAAGCCCTGAATTAAAATCGGTTATACCCGAATTACAATTGGGGCCAAAGCCTATTGACAAAGCTTTGACTGTATTACAGATATTTGAAGCAGAAATAGCTAAATATATCCTTACAAAGAAGGATAAACTTGAAACCGAACTAATCCAATTTGTAAAAAGCGAACAACAAAGGATTGATAATATAATAAAGCAAAAATAAAAGGCTCGATTTTGATAGACGGTATCAAAATTATAACAACAAAAAATTATATTTTATTGCTGTATTTTCTAAATGCTACAACAATCTGATATATCCCAACGCTAATAAAAATGCGGGACAGTAAGACTATCAAATCAACGAGCCAAGAATCTTTTAATCCATCCAACTTTAAAATAGGATATGAGGAAAGATACGAAATGAAGTGTCCTATGTTATGGTGAAAAATCTTTATAGATTCGTAAAAATTTATTTGTGTAGTCCAATAAAAGAAAGGTTGCTCTAATTGAGAATTAAGAGCAATGAAAGAAAACCACGCACATATTAATGTAAAAAGTATTCCTCGAATCCAACTTATGCCATTATTATTTGATAAGTAATTTATGTATAAAAGAAGCTTATCCCATCCCCAATTTAATTCTTTCCGATGGTAATACATTTCTTTTGATTTATAAACTAAAGCATAATATCTATTCCCCATTTTCTCCATAGCTAATTTCAGTTGTCTATAAGAGTCCCTATAGTACATATTATCGTTGATTTTCTCGAAATCACGAACTCCATAACCTAAGGTTGGATTTTTCGATGCTATCTGAATTATTTTAGGAAATAAGGAATTACTCAATATAACATTACTTACATCGCTTTTAACGATTACAAATTCATTGAAATTACGAAAATCAATATTCTCAAATTCTGTGTTCCCTATGTTTGAATCATTGATAATTAAGGCATTAAAATGCTGATTTGGATGTATGGAAGAAAAAAGGACTTTTCCGGTATTACTAAAATTTCGAAATTGAGTAAAGGTGATGAATTTTGTATTAATATTTTGGCATATTATGTTACCATAATTAATACCTGAAAAATGAATAGATATTGTAGGAATCTCTTCTATTATATAATTTCCTTTGATAATACCACTAAAGTTAATAGAAATAGTTTTTTTCCAATCAACTAATTTTTCCAAATCTCGAACGGAGAGGGATGTATCGAAAATGCAATCATTTATTTCAAGATCTTCAAAATTGTCCTGAAAATCAATATCAAAAGAATATTTCGCTCTAACTTCGGCCAACCATAATTTTGTAAAACAGAAATTTCTATTAAAAACAACTTGTTCTTCAAAATTTACCTTATGGGCATAAATCATCTTTTTGATATTTCCATCGAAAAAATCTACTCGTTGTTTAAAAGTAGTTGATTCTATATAAATATCATCCGCAAAGAAAAAATTCGCGCCCTCAAATAACCCAAATGAAATTTCATTTATTAGCGTGCATTTATTGATAATCAATCTATTAAGAAGGACGTCATTTAAACGAAATGGCTTATAACAGTCCCAATCTTTGAGTTTGAGAGACTCTAATGTTGCATTCTGAAAAACAAAATCTTCATTTTTAATCGCACTATTTTTCAAATAACCACAAAATAATACGTCTTTGAAATGTGTTTCATTGAAAAGAACAGAAGCAATCGTACAATCACGAAAAATAGTTTCTTCTTGAATATCAGTAGATTCTAAAGTGAAACTATCTTTAAAAGTACATCTGTTAAAACATATACCCTTTTCAAATTTACAATTCTTGAATGTAATAGCTTGACTAAAATGACAATCAGTAAAAATTATTTCCTCTTTAAATATACAACCCGAAATAGATATGTTGTGAGATATGTTTAGATACGTGTAAGAACAAACTTCTAACACTGTAATATCCACTATATCTGCTTTTTGAAGACTAGTTAATAATTTTAACAAATCATCGGATCGCATAAAGATTCTTCAATAAGTGATATTATTAAGACAGAAACATACAAGACAATACTATTTTATATCCCGTAATCTATAATAATTAAACCGCTCTTTACATGCTTTTTCCACAATCCCACGGAGTAGTTCGATCTTAGGGACGAGAGCGTCGATGTCGGCTTTGGTGACGATGAAGTTCTTTTTGTTGTAGCGGGCTTCCAGATAGGCGCGGCGCAACAAGTCGAACAGGCGTTTTTCTTCGTCCGTGTCGCAGGGGAATACTTTAGCCAATTCCAGCGTATAGGGCTTGCATTTCTCAATCAGAAATTGCAGATCGTGTTCTTTATAACCGTAAAGAATATAAACCAACGGGATAGTTTTTAGAAAACTTTCTGTTGCTTGGTGCAACATGAAAGCAGTCATGTGATAATTTTCCTCTTGGTAGTAAAAATTTGCTCCTTTAAAGAAATCAAGGCCATCGGAAAACTTATCATCATAATACTCTTCCGCCATCTTCTTAATCTCGGCATAATCCAGTTCTCCGGGCGTGGCTAACTGACATTCGCCCGAATCGTAGAGCATGATTCCCTTTGCGACGATCTCGACGTAGAAATAACGTCCCATCGTCAGGGCGTCGTTCAGCTTGGAGATGCTTTCGTTGATAATCTGGGGTCGGGGCAAGTTCTCGTCGTTCTTCCCGGCTGCAAACCGCTCCCTAACGCGGGCCTCTACCGTGCTTTCCCGTTCTCCCAGCCGACGCTTGGTAACGACCAGCAGATCGTAGTCGCTCATGTAGATTGTCCGCACGCCGTAGTCGCGCCGTTCGTCGCGTTCGACATAGGTATTCGCCGCATAACTCCCGTATAGGATAATCATAACGACATCTTTCACCTCGTCGCGGATCAGTGCGGCCAATTCGCGTAAATCCCGCTGTTTGCGTTCGGGCAGAAAGTCGATGGAGTTCTTCATACCCACAAAATTAGCAAGATTTTTCCAAAAACACACGGCCCGTTGGTATTAGATTCGAAATTGTTCGTATATTTGTTTCACGATTCCTTGAAGCAGTTTCGTTGTATAGGGGCGGCAGAAGCCGTCCGGGAACAAACTGGCAAGCAACTACTATGCAAACTTCAAGGAATTATCTCGACTCGGCATAGCCGACGGACATAACATATAAAGGGTAAACAACTCTTTATACCGTTAAGCAAACGTGGAAACCTCTTTCGGGAGGGTTTGAATCAGGTATAATAGTTGTCAGTCCTTGTTATGTCCTGCCCTTTACGGGCGGGGCAGACAAGGGCGCAGGACAGCTTACTGATTCGGGTTTTCCACGACCTGCTTAACGGGGCTGCAAATGCGCCCCTTTTTTATTTCCATCCGGGGCGCCTCACACAATCTCAACCCCGGTATTATGTCACGGCAAATCAATCGAAAAGAGGCGTTTTTGGCATCCGTCGGCCCTTGGTCGGCGGGCATTGCCGTGTCTGCCGGGGGCTTCACAAGGACGGCGGACATGGCCCTGAAATCTGGTAGTAACAAGCAAGTAATCCCGTGCCCGGCCGTCCTTTTTATTATGCGGATGCGGGCGGCCGAAACGAATTCTTCAATCTGTGAAGTTGCGTCACTTGATTGTTTCGGCCCCGCATCCGCTTTTTAATCCGACAACCACAAACTATGGAACCAGCCTTTACCCTCGGCATCCTGTACGGCTGCGGCCGCGGTTTCCGTACGGCGCAGTATTTCGAACAACTTGCCGCATACTATCTGAAATCCATGTCGCGCGTCCGGGTACTGATCGCCCTGACGGGCACAGCCGAGCGGTCGGTTGCGTCCTGCCTTTTGGAACAACGGGCGAAGCACTCCGGGTTGGAGGTCGCCGTCGTGCTGACGGCCCGGCAATGGCGGGAATATCTGCAAAACGTTTCGCACGGCAAAGCCGCCGAATGCAACCCGATAATCGACGCTGCGGATCGTCGGGAAGTGATGGAGCGGTGCGCGGAGCGTTTTTCGCCCCCGGAGCTGTTCCGGCTGTTTATCGAGCGTTGTGACCTGCTCGTTTTTCAAGAACACCATGCCGGGGCGCAGATGGTCGGACTGCTGCGCGAACTGCTGACGGATATGGCCGTGCCGCTGCCCGTGCAATACGAACTGCTCCATCCCGGCTATGCGAGCCTGCATTATCCGGCTGACCGGAAGCAGTACCGAATATACGGAGGCCCTTATTACGATCCCTATCAGGAGATTCGGCAGAGCGTCGCCTACCTGCGGCGCAATAATTTCGTGATCCGGGCGGAACACCTGCCGACGGTCTTCGTGCGCAAATGGCAGTCCGAGCCGCCGCCGGGGTGGTATCATTACCTGACGACCCCGGACGATATGGACGCGATATTCCGCCTGCGGGAAACGCCGCGCCACGATCATCTTTCGCTCAAGGTGTTCGTATACGCCTATACCGTAAGGCATGATATGTGGGCGGGAGGTCGGGATACCCCGTCGGGAGCCGACGCGATAAGGCGGTTCCGGCAATTCCGGCAACTGTTGGAGATGATAGCCGCCCGGCGAGAAGCGGGGGAGCGGGTGGAATCGTTCGACCTGATGGATTTCGACGGGTACGATAAATTGCTGAAACAATATGGCTGGGTGCAAAGGCCCGATGAAATGAATACAAGACTTTGCGATGAATAATGAAATACCGCCTTTGAACTGTGCATGGTTCAAAGGCGGTATTTCATTGTCGGGACGGATTAGTTCGCGGCGGCAAACACCTCGCCGATCTTCTGCATTTCCCGGCCGATAAGCTGTTCGGAGAATTTCGCGTAATGACGGGTCATGTTCGTATTGGTGTGGCCGAGAATCTTCGCCAGCACGTCTATCGGCATCCCGTATTCCACGGCAAGACACGCGAACGTGTGGCGGGCGCAGTGCGTTGTCAGCGTCTTGTCGATATTGCAGATCACAGCTATCTCTTTCAAATAGGCGTTCATCCGTTGGTTGCTCGGTACGGGGAGCAATTTCCCTTTGGCAAGCAATTCTTTATCCGTTCCGTATTTCTTCAAAAGTGAGAGGGGATAGGGGAGCACCGGGATGCGGCTCAAAACGGTCGTTTTTTCGCGTGGTTTGTGAATCCAGATTTGTCCCGTTTCATCTTTGGTGATATGTTCGGCCCGAAGGTGGTCGGCATCGGTAAAGGCCATTCCTGTCATGCAGCAAAATGCGAAAACGTCGCGGATGCGCTCCAGCCGTTCATTCTCGATTCGTTTGTTGATAAGGATTTCCAATTCGGCTTTCGTAAGGTGGTCTTTATCCTTGTTCCGTTCCTCTTTCATCTTGAAATTCCGAAACGGATTTTTGTCGATCCATTCGTTCCGGATGCAGTAAAGAATGAAATTCTTAACACAACACAGCAGGTTGATTGCCCCGTTTGTCTTGCAATGGTGTGCCGTTTGCAGAAACGTGTTGAAGCCGTCGATATAGGCATAGTTCAGGGCTGAGAGCAGAATATCGTCTTTTTTGTATTGAATTGCCGTATATTCTTTCAGGTAGCGCAGTACCCGGTGATACTTGTTCGCTGTCAGTTGGGTGATGCGTGTGCCGACCTCTCCCTGCCGCCGTTCGCAATATTTCGATAATTCGGCAAGAAACATCATCGAAAGGCTTTCTGGGTGTTGTAGTTGGTTCTTGATCTCGATGCAGTTTCCCTCATACCCTTTACCGATCAATTCTTGTCGGATAGCCAATATCCGCGCCCGGTATTCGTTCAGGTAGGCGTTTACCTGCTGGCATAACTTGTCCCGACCCGTAGCCCACTCTTTCGACTGGTTCCAGCGGTCGGCAGGTACGGAGCATTGAATATACACCTCTTTCGATATCCCGTTCGTGGTGATCCGAGCGAGAATCGGGGCCAAGCCCGCCTTCGTGGTTCGTGCCCTGCGTAGAAAAAAGGTCACGCAAAATCGTTTTCTTACCATAGTCCAAAATTCAGTTTAGTTTAACAATCCTTACGATTGAAAAGCCTTGAATGTTTGGAGCAAACCGATGTCGTTCAGTGCATTATCGCCGTTTGCGTGGTACATTTTCGCAACTCGTACCCATGTACCACGATTAAGCACTTTAGTGACCTGCTTTCGTGTGCCCGCCTTTGCTATGGTCTAAAAACGAAATAATCCTGTATGTCGTTGATATACAGGATTATTTGCGCTGGTTTGCGGCTGTCTGCCAACAAAAAAGGTCTTCTTTCGAAGACCATTTTGGGTGGAAGATGGGGCTCGAACCCACGACCTTCGGAACCACAATCCGACGCTCTAACCGACTGAGCTACATCCACCGTGTGACCGTTGTCCGGTCGTATCGGGATGCAAATGTAATATACTTTTTCGGTCCGTGCAAAAAAATCGCCCGAAAAATTGCGCCGCGTGACAAAATGACAGTCCGGCATGTACCTTTGTCACCCCGTATCTGCCAAAAACCGGTTGGCACATCAATTGAAGGAAAGGAGATTGCAAATGCTAACTAATACATCATTATAAACCAAAAACAACAAAAGCTATGAATGTAAAACCATTATCGGACCGTGTGCTGATTCTGCCGAATCCTGCGGAGGAGAAGACGGCGGGCGGATTGATCATCCCCGACACGGCGAAGGAGAAACCGCTGGCAGGTAAAGTAGTCGCAGCTGGCCCCGGCACCTCGGAGGTCAAGATGGAGGTCAAGGCCGGCGATCAGGTGCTTTACGGCAAGTATGCAGGTCAGGAGATTCAGATCGACGGCGTCGATTACCTGATCATGAAACAGAGTGATATTTTAGCGATCATCTAATAAAGGAAAAACATCATGGCAAAGGATATCAAATACAATGTTGAGGCGCGCGAGCTGCTCAAGGAGGGTGTCGATGCGCTGTCGAACGCCGTAAAGGTCACGCTCGGTCCCAAAGGCCGCAACGTGATTATCGACAAGAAATTCGGTGCGCCGCAGATCACCAAGGACGGTGTGACGGTAGCCAAGGAGGTGGAGCTGGAAGACGCTTTCGCCAACATGGGCGCCCAGATGGTCAAGGAGGTAGCTTCGAAAACCAACGACGACGCGGGTGACGGTACGACCACCGCGACGGTGCTGGCACAGTCGATCATCGGCGTAGGTCTGAAGAACGTGACGGCGGGTGCCAACCCGATGGACCTGAAGCGCGGTATTGACAAGGCGGTGCTGAAGGTCGTGGAGTCGCTGCGCAAGCAGAGTCAGGAGGTCGGCACGGACTTCGCCAAGATCGAGCAGGTCGCCACCATTTCGGCCAACAACGACGAGACGATCGGCAAGCTGATCGCCGAGGCGATGGGCAAGGTGAACAAGGAGGGCGTCATCACCGTCGAGGAGGCCAAAGGCACCGAGACCCACGTGGAGGTGGTCGAGGGCATGCAGTTCGACCGCGGTTATATCTCGGCCTACTTCATGACCGATCCCGAAAAGATGGAGGCGCAGCTCGAAAAGCCTTACATCCTGATTACCGACAAGAAGGTTTCGACGATGAAGGAGCTGATGGGCGTGCTGGAGCCGGTGGCTCAGAGCGGCCGCTCGCTGCTGATCATCGCCGAGGACGTGGACGGCGAGGCTCTTTCGGCGCTCGTTGTCAACAAGCTGCGCGGCACGCTGAAAATCGCGGCCTGCAAGGCTCCGGGCTTCGGCGACCGCCGCAAGGAGATGCTCGAAGACATCGCCATCCTGACGGGCGCTACCGTGATCTCGACCGACAAGGGTATGAAGATCGAGGATGCCGACCTTTCGATGCTCGGAACGGCCGACAAGGTGACGCTCAACAAGGAGAACACCACGATCGTCGACGGCGCCGGCAAGAAGGAGGAGATCGCGGCCCGTGTGGCTCAGATCCGCGCTTCGATCGAGAAAGCCACGTCGGACTACGACAAGGAGAAGCTGCAGGAGCGTCTTGCCAAGCTCGCCGGAGGTGTCGCCGTGCTGTATGTGGGCGCCGCTACCGAGGTGGAGATGAAAGAGAAGAAAGACCGTGTGGACGACGCGCTGGCCGCAACCCGCGCCGCAGTCGAAGAGGGTATCGTTCCGGGCGGCGGTGTGGCATACATCCGCGCTACGGCGGCTCTCGAAGGCATGAAGGGCGACAACGAGGACCAGACGACGGGTATCCAGATCGTGAAACGTGCGATCGAGGAGCCGCTGCGTCAGATCGTCGCCAATGCCGGCGGCGAAGGCTCGGTTGTCGTCAACAAGGTGAAGGAGGGCAAGGACGCCTTCGGTTACAACGCCCGCGACGACAAGTACGAGGACCTGCTGAAGGCCGGTATCATTGACCCGACCAAGGTGTCGCGTGTCGCGCTGGAGAATGCCGCTTCGATCGCTTCGATGTTCCTGACGACCGAGTGCGTGCTGGCCGAGAAGAAGTCCGACGCTCCCGCCATGCCGGCAATGCCCGCAGGCGGTATGGGCGGCATGATGTAATCATCGGTTGCCATATGAAAACCGGAGACCATGAGGTCTCCGGTTTTTTGTTGTCGGGAGCCGTCTCCGGCCGTCCCGTCGGTCCCGTGACCGGGAGGGGCGGCTCACGGCATCCACTCCAGCACGCCGGTGACGGGGTTTGCGGCGCGCCATGCCTCAAATTCGGCGTAGGTGCGGACTCCGTCGCGCAGCACGGCCTGATAATATTCGATACCCATGATTTTCTCGGTCTCCGGAGTTTCGTATTTGAGCCGGAGGATGGTTTCGCGCGTTTGGTCGGTCAGCACGGTGGCGATCCGGTCGGCCACCCGTTCGAAATAGCCGTCGTAGGCCGAGCCTTTCGGCATGTGGATCATGTCGATCTGCCAAAGCTGGTCGTCGGCGTCGGCATACCATGCGTGCCATTCGAGGCACTCCTCGCTCGTGTCGAGCAGGTTGCCGTATTCGATGCGGCGGATGCGGCTGTTTTCGGCCAGCCGGGCCATGGCGGCGAAGCTGTCCGCTACGCGCAGGGGCGATGAGTAGATGTGGAAGTCGATGTCGCGGTGCGTCATCAGCAGTCCCGTGCGGAGCGAGCCGACCAGATGCGGTTCGGCGCCCACGGAACGCCAGATGCTTTCGATGCCGCTGTCGCGGATGACCTCTTGGGCGCGCTGCTGGTTCGCGGCGGCGAGGGTGCTGAGTTTGTCCATTGTGCGATGCTATGAAGGGTTAAAAGGGCTTGCCGGAGCGAATTCGTTCCGGCAGGCTTGCGGTTTGTCGGGGTGTTATTTGCCGAGCAGGATGCGGGCCTGCGCGACTGCGGCGTCGGTTATCCGGCTGCCGGAGAGCATTTTGGCGATCTCGGTGATGCGTTCTTCGGCCGTCAGACGCCGGATGCCGGTGCGTCCGTCCTGCTTGTAGACGACGAAGTGGGCCGAGCCTTTCGAGGCGACCTGCGGCAGGTGGGTGATGTCCACGACCTGCATCGTCGCCGAGAGCGACTCGATGATCTCTCCCATGGCGTCGGCGATGCGGCCCGAAACGCCCGTGTCTATTTCGTCGAAGATGACCGTCGGCAGCTGCATGCACCGGGCCAGCAGGGCTTTGAGGGCCAGCATGACGCGGGAAAGCTCGCCGCCCGAAGCGATCCGCTCGACGGGCTGGGGCGTTGCGCTGCGGTTGGCCGTGAAGAGGAAAACCACATTGTCGCGGCCCGTGCGGCCCAGTTCGGCGAGCGGCGTCAGCGCCACTTCGAACACCGTGTCGGGCATGCCTAGCTGCGCCAGCGTCGCAAGGATCTGTTTCGCGAAGCCCGCGGCGGCTTTTTCGCGGGCTTTGTGCAGGCGGTCGGCCAGTGCGGCCGCTTTCTGCTCGGTTTCGTGCAGCGCTTTTTCGGTCGCGGCGATCTCCTCGTCGCCGTGGACGATGGCCGCCAGCCGGGCGGCGTAACCGTCGCGTGCGGCGATCAGTTCGGCTTCGGAGGCGGCGCGGTGCTTCTGCTGGAGCGCATAGAGGGTGTCGAGACGCGCCGAGAGCTTCGCCAGCCGTTCGGGGTCGGCGTCGATCCGTTCGCAGTCGGCGGCCGCGGCGTTGTCGATGTCTTTCAGCTCTTCGAGCACCGAGTGTATGCGCTCGGCGTACTCCCCGGCGGCGGGGTAGTGTTCGCGGATGCGTACGAGGTCGTTTTCCGAGTTTTTGAGCAGGGTGAGAATCCCCGTTTCGTCGGCGTCGAATGCGTTGCGGAGCGTGGTGAGGACTTCGCCGATACGGTCGGCGTTTTCCAGTACGGCAAGTTCCGCTTCGGTCGCGGCCTGCTCGCCTTCGCGGAGGTTGGCGGCGGTCAGCTCTTCGCACTGGAAACGCAGCCACTCCTCGTCGCGGCGGCCGTCGGCGGCCGCTTCGCGCAGGGCTGCGAGCTGGCGCCGCAGTTCGGAAAGCCGGGCGTGCTGCGCCGTGTACTGCGCGAGCAGCCCGCCGTTTCCGGCTACGGTGTCGAGCGCCGAGGTGCGGAACTCCTCCGAGGAGAGAATCAGGTTCTGGTGCTGGGAGTGTATGTCGATCAGGCGGGTGCCGAATTCGCGCAGCTGCGCGAGCTGTACCGGAATGTCGTTGATGAAGGCGCGGCTCTTGCCGGCCGGGGTTATCATGCGCGTAACGTGCGTTTCGGGAGCATAGTCGAGGTCGTTCTCGTCGAAGAACGACTCCATGCCGCGGCCCGAAAGGTCGAAAGTCCCTTCGACCACGCAGTTGCGCGCCGCGTCTTTCATGGCCGAGCCGTCGTTCTTGGCTCCGAGCAGCAGGCCCAAAGCACCGAGTAGGATGGATTTGCCGGCTCCCGTCTCACCCGTGATGATGTTCAGGTGCGGGTCCAGCTCCATTTCGAGCTTTTCGATAAGCGCGTAATTCTCAACCGACAGACGACGTAACATGGCGGCCTATTTTAACAGTGATTCGATTTTATCGGCGATGCGCTCCGCGACTTCGGACTTCGGCATCAGGGGCAGTTCCTCCCGGCCGCTGCGGTCGATGAAAGTGACTTTGTTGGTGTCGCCGCGGAATCCGGCCCCGGCGTCGCGCAGCGAGTTGAGGACGATGAAGTCGAAGTTTTTCTTGGCGAGCTTGGCTTCGGCGTTGGCCTGTTCGTCGTGGGTTTCGAGCGCGAAGCCCACCAGCAGGCGGCTGCCTTTGCGTGCGCCCAGTTCGGCGGCGATGTCGCGCGTACGGCGCAGGGTGATGCACATTTCGCCGCCGCATTTTTTGATTTTCGTCTCCGAAACGGTGTCGGGCGTGTAGTCCGCGACGGCCGCGCACATGACGGCTCCGTCGGCTCGGTCGAAAGCCGCGGTGGCGGCGTCGTACATTTCGGCGGCAGAAAGTACGTCCGTGCGCTGCACTCCGGCGGGCGTCGGCAGGGCCGTGCGGCCGCTGACGAGCGTCACGTCGGCGCCGCGGGCGGCCAGTGCGCCCGCAATGGCGTAGCCCATCTTGCCCGACGAGTGGTTCGAGATAAACCGCACGGGGTCGATGGCTTCGATCGTGGCGCCTGCCGTTACGACGAAGCGTCTACCTTGCAGGCTCTTTTTTTTTTCGGGATTTTCTCCGCCGAGCAGTTGGCCGACGAAAGCGGCGATGTCGGCGGGTTCGGCCATGCGGCCCTTGCCCGTCAGTCCGCTGGCCAGCTCGCCTTCGGCGGGCTGGACGATCCGCACGCCCCGTTCGGCCAGACGGCGCAGGTTCTCCTGCGTCGCGGGATGGGCGTACATGTCGAGGTCCATGGCCGGCGACACGACGACCGGGCAGCGGGCCGAGAGATAGGTCGTCAGCAGCAGGTTGTCGGCGATGCCGCAGGCCATTTTGGCCAGCGTATTGGCCGTGGCGGGGGCTATCAGGTAACAGTCGGCCCACTCGCCGAGCGAGACGTGCGAATTCCACGCTCCGTTTTCCGGGTCGAAGAATTCCACGAGAATCGGGTTTTTCGAGAGGGTGGCCATCGTCAGGGGCGTGATGAACTGCTTGGCCAGCGGCGTCATGACGACGCGCACTTCGGCGCCCGCGCACTTCAATAAACGACAGAGCACAGCCGCCTTGTAGGCCGCTATGCTTCCCGTAATGCCCAGCAGTATGCGCCGTCCCGCGAGTCCTTCGACCGTGCGGCCGGCGCCGGGGCTTTGTATGTCGTGTCCCTGCGAGTCCATGCCGGCGGGGCGTTACGCCTCCTTGACCTCTTTGTTCTCCTTGAAGAAAAGCTCGTCGTCGAGGAACTCCTCGGTGGCGATGATCGCGGGCTTGGGAAGACGCTCGTAATAGCGCGAAATCTCGATCTGCTCGCGGTTCTCGAAGGTCTCCTCCATGGTGTCCGTGGGCGATGAGAAGTCGGCGAGCTTGCGGTTCAGCTCGGTCTTCAGCTCGGTTGCGATCTGGTTGGCGCGGCGGGCGATGATATTTATCGACTCGTAGACATTGCCGGTCTCCCGGTCCAGATCGACCAGTTTACGCGTAATGGTGTTGTTGGGAATGTTCTTCTTGATTTCCATTGCTATATGTTATTGTCTTCTTGCTTGTTGCGGTCCAGATAATCGCGGGCGTGCTGGGCCATGCGGTCCACCTCCTTGATATGTTTCGATTCGGGGAACTCCTCTTTGAACGAGAGGTACGAGTCGAGCATCGCCAGATAGCGGTCGGTCTGCTTCTCGGCGACCGAGTTGCTGGCGAAGCGGTAGCTGGCGTCCACGATCAGGTACATGATCTCCTCGCGGTGCGAACTTTCGGGGTATTGCTTGAGCGCGTTCTTGAGCGATACGATGGCCGACTTGTAGCGGCCTATCTTATAATAAGTGTATGCGTTGAGGTAGGCCTTGTCGTGCAGGCGCTGCGTCAGCTCGGTGTTGATGGTCTTGAAATTCTCGATCTGCTCGCTGTGCGGATAACGCGACATGAATTCGTTGATGGCGATCAGCGCCTGTCCGGTCATCGTCTGGTCGCGCGAAGGGCCGGGCGAAAGATAGTAGAAGCAGAGTGCGTACATGCCTTCGGCGTCCTCGATGAAGGCGCTGCGGCCGAACTTGCGGCGGAAATCGTCGAGAAGCGTCGCCGCCGTGTCGTAATCGCGGTTCTTGTATTTGCAGCGGGCGTTGAAGAACGAGATGCTGTCTTCGCGGGGCGTGCCGGAGTAGTAGTGCTGGACGCCTTCGAAGAGCGTCGAGGCCCGCGACCACTTCTCCTTCTGGTAGTACTCCAGCGCCTTGCTGTAAATCAGGTCGGGTTGTCCGCTTTTGAGCAGGGCGTTGATTCCTGCGCATCCGCTAAATGCAGTGATCAGGATCACTCCGCACACGGCGTATAAAAAAGTCTGCTTCATCGATAAATCTTTTACGGCGCTTTATCGCGCAAAGTTACGCATAAATTAACGATTTGCAAAATTATTTATTGTGCAAAAAAAGAGTGCGTCTCCGCACCCTTGTTTTTTGTTCAGAAGAAGAACCCGACCGAACCTCCGTAAACGAGGTTGCGCGGGATCCTGACCCGCTGCGACACGCCGTCGGAGACGAAGGTGTTCCAGACGTGTGAACGGGCGTAACCAGACAGGCGGAAGTCGAAAAAGAATTTGCGGATGTTGAATCCCACGCCGCCCATGATGCCGACGTCGTCGTTGAAATTCACCTTCAGCAGTTTCGGGGCGCTGTCCCGCTCGGAGTCGGCCACGCGGAACTGGGCGCCGCCGAAGAGCCGCAGGGGCCCGAACTGGAGACCCAGCTGCAGCGGGATTTCGAACCGCTCCGAACGCAGCGAGACGCTGCGGGTGCGGGAGCCTTCGGCGCGGATCGAGTAATTGACGAATGCGAAATTAAGCTCCGACTGCAGGTGCAGGCGGCGGGTGAGGTTGAACCGCAGGACGAAGCCCGCCTGATAGCCCGCCTTGGCGGGACCGGGCCGGAATCGGTTTTCTCCGATTTCCACGCGGGAAAAGGTGTAGCTGGTGGTGGTGACGCCGCCGCGGACGCCGACCTGAAAGCGGCGCTGGGCCGAAGCCGCGCCGGTGAGCAGCAGCGCGCAGAGCAGGAGCGGGAAGAGATGTTTCATGCCGATATTAGGTGGTTTTAAGGTTGCTGCGGAGGTTACATCAGGGGTGACACGAGCCGCAGCACATCGCCCAGCGTGCGCCGCCATGCCGCCGGCCGCCATTCGCCCCGCACGATCCGCCGGCACGAGGCCAGATCGCCGTCGAAGGTGGCGGACAGCTCCCGGACGACCTCCCGGTCGCGGATGAAGGCCGTGACTTCGAGGTTGTCCAGCAGACTGCGGTAATCCATGTTCGCGGTGCCTACCGAGGCCGTGTCGTCGTCCACGATCAGCAGTTTGGCATGCAGGAAGCCGTTGTCGTAGCGGTAGAGTTCGATCCCCGCGTCGAGCAGGTCTCCGACGTAGGAGTCCGATATCAGGTCCGTGAACGGCGAGTCGCTGCACGTCGGGATCATCACCTGCACCCTCACGCCGCTCCGGGCCGCCAGCCGCAGCGCGTCGAGCAGCATCGCGGGCGGCAGGAAGTAGGGCGAGGATATGCGCACCCTGCGCTGCGCCCGGACGATGGCCGCGGCGAACGCCTCGGCGATGGTCAGCCGCGAGGGACCCTCTTCGGCCCATGCGAGCTGGATCGGTAGCCGCTGCCGGATGTCGTGCGGCGCGATATGGCGGCGGATGTCGAGACTCTCGCCGCGTACGCGCGCCCAGTCGGCGATGAAGAGCTTCTGCAGGTCGGCGACGGCGTCGCCCTCGATGCGAAGGTGCTCGTCGCGCCACTTGCCCATGTAATCTCCGTCGAGGTAGTATTTCGCAATATTTATGCCACCCAAGTAGGCGACCTTTCCGTCCGTAACGACTATTTTGCGGTGGTTGCGGCGGGTGACGCGTGTGGTGAACCACGGGAAGCGCACCGGTTCGAAAGCCGCCGTCTCGACGCCCGCCTCGTGCATGCGGCGCAGCATCGTGCGGCTGAGCCGCCACGAGCCGACGGCGTCGTAGATGACGCGCACTTCGAGTCCCGCACGGGCTTTGCGTATCAGGATTTCGGCGATGGTGCGTCCGATGCGGTCGTCGCGGATGATGTAGTACTCCATGTGGATCGACCGCACGGCCCGCTGGAGCGAGGCGATCAGCGCCGTGAAGGCGTTGTTGCCGTTGTGGAGCAGTTCGACGCTGTTGTGGCGGGTGATGCGTGTGCCGCAGCCCCGTGCGATGATCTGTCCGAGACGGTCGCCGCGGTATGCGCGGCGTTCCGCCGCCGGGAGGTGCGGCCGGTAACCAGCCAGTACGTAGAGCAGCGTGCCGGCTACGGGGAGCAGCAGGATCAGCGCCAGCCACGCCGCAGCCGACGCGGGCAGACGTTTCTGTCGGGTGACGAGCGGAACGGCTCCGAGCGTCCATGCGATGTGAATTGCAAGCAGCAGATACATAACCCGTGCGTGAGGGCATACTCCGTGCCATGCAGGTTGAAAAAAGATTTGGAAATTCGGAATATACTTCCTATCTTTGCTGTATAATGAAAATCAGGGTTCTGGCCTTCACCGGTCAGGATTCTTATTTTTTTACGATGTTTAATTCGAAACTCCTCCTCTGCGGAGGGGGATTCAGGAAGGTTTTAGATGCGGGGCGGGCGTTTTCGGATGCCTAAAGTGAGTTCGACGGGTTCCGGCATTTGAAATCTTTCGCGGTGTTATGAAACTGAATACGTCGGACTCGTATAAAATTATGGCAAAAGAGATTATCTATCTGACAGCGGAGGGGTACAAGAAACTCAGGGACGAGCTCGACCACATGCGTTCCGTCGAGCGTCCTGCAATTTCGGCGGCGATCGCCGAAGCGCGCGACAAGGGCGACCTTTCGGAGAACGCAGAGTACGACGCTGCCCGCGAGGCGCAGGGTATGCTGGAGATGCGTATAGCCAAGCTGGAGGATTCGCTTGCCAACGCACGGGTGATCGACGAGTCGAAAATCGACAAGAGCAAGGTGCAGATTCTGAGCAAAGTGACGCTGCTGAATCACAACACCAAGAAGGAGATGGTCTACACCATCGTCGCCGAGCACGAAGCCAACCTGCGCGAGGGCAAGCTGGCCATCGGCACGCCGATCGCCAAAGCGCTGCTGGGCCACAAGAAGGGCGACCGGGTCGACGTGGAGGTTCCCGCCGGAACGATCCACTTCGAGATCCTCGACATCAGCATTTAGGCGCCCGTTCCCGCAGGGCAGCGGCGCCGCATCGTCCGCTCCCGGCCGGGTGCAGGACACGACATACATCCCCATTTGTGGGTATTTTTGCAGGACCGTTTTGTGCGGTCCTTTTTTTTGTGCTACTTTTGGCAGCAGAAAGATGATACGCAAAGCACCCAAACGGATATACGCCGCTCTGCTGCTGCTGATTCTGGTCGCAGCGTACGCAGGACACAAGGTCCACATCTACAAGGAGGACCCTGCGCATTTCGCCGCGCTCTGCGGCGATCTGATGCCCGACAACGGCGCGCATCAGATCGTGGTGGAACGCTGTATCGTCGACGACTTCTATTTCTTCCCCTATCTCGACGCAGTACAGCCCGCGCACTCGTTCTATTGCGGGATGCTGGGCGTTCTGATGCCCGAAGCCACGCAGTGCAGACGCTGCATGCCGGTTCCGGGCGTTTCGCTGCGCGCGCCTCCCGCGGCGTAACCCGCAATCTCCTTCCCATCCTGTTTTTTGCCGGGCCGTGCGGTCCGGCGGGTTACGTATGTCATTCAAACAATCCGATAAGCAATGAAAAAATATCTGTTGCCGGCACTCTTCATGTGTCTGTATGCCGGTGCGTCGGCCGCGGAGACGCCGAAGAAGAGCACCGACGCCAATCTTTTCGGCCACGTCGTGGACCGTGAAACCCATGAACACCTTCCCTATGCGACCGTCGCCGTGACGGGCACGGCATTCGGCACCACGACCGACGCGTCGGGACACTATTTTCTGAAAAACCTGCCCGAAGGCGAGCTGACGCTCGAAGTCCGTGCGCTGGGGTACGCCGTGCTGGAGAAAAAGGTGACGCTCGAACGGGGACAGACCCTCGAACTGAATTTCGAGGTGGTGCAGAGCGGCATTTCGATGGACGAAGTGGTCGTCTCGGCCAGCCGCTCGGCCACGCTGCGGCGCGAAGCGCCTGCGCTGGTGAGCGTGCTGGACGCCGCGCTGTTCGAGAAAACGAACGCTTCGTGTCTGGCGCAGGGGCTTTCGTTCCAGCCCGGCGTGCGGGTCGAGGACGACTGCCAGAACTGCGGCTTCGCGCAGGTGCGCATCAACGGACTCGACGGCCATTATTCGCAGATTCTCGTCGATTCGCATCCGGTCTTTTCGGCCCTGACGGGCGTCTACGGACTGGAGCAGATTCCGGCCAACATGATCGAGCGGGTCGAGGTGCTGCGCGGCGGCGGTTCGGCGCTGTACGGCTCGTCGGCCATCGGCGGCACGATCAACGTCATCACCAAGGAACCTTCGCGCAATTCGGCGCAATTGGCGCATACGCTGACCTCGCTCGGCGGCAGCAACTCCTACGACAACAACACGATGCTCAATGCGTCGCTCGTGACCGAGAGCGGCCGTGCGGGGCTTTGCGTCTTCGCTCAGAACCGCCACCGTTCGGGGTACGACCACGACGGCGACGGATTTACCGAGCTGCCCCTGATCAACAGCCGGTCGGCCGGCATGCGGTCGTTCTTCCGCACGGGCGCCTATTCGCGCATCACGGCGCAGTACCACCACATCGACGAATACCGCCGCGGCGGCGACCTGCTGGACCTGCCGCCCCACGAGGTGATGGTGGCCGAGCAGACCGACCACTCGATCGACGGCGGAAGCCTTTCGTTCGACATCTCGTCGGCCGACCGCCGCAACCGTTTCAACGCCTATGCGTCGTTCCAGAATACGGCCCGCAAGAGCTACTACGGCAGCAAGCAGGACCCCGACGCATACGGTACGACGCACGACCTTACGGTCGCGGCGGGCGTGCAGTACGTCCATGCGTTCCGGAAACTGCTTTTCATGCCCGCCGAACTGACGCTCGGCAGCGAATACAGCTACGACGACCTGAACGACCGTTCGATCGGCTACGACATCAACACCGCCCAGACGGTGCATATCGTGGGCGGCTACCTGCAGAACGAATGGAAAACGAAGAGATGGTCGCTGCTGATCGGCGGACGTTTCGACAAGCATAATCTGGTGGACCACGTGATTTTCAGTCCCCGCGCAAATATTCGTTTCAACCTTTCGGAGGCGGTGAACCTGCGCGTGAGCTATGCGGGCGGCTATCGGGCGCCGCAGGCCTTCGACGAGGACATGCATATCGCCGTGGTGGGCGGCAAGCGGGTCCGCATCCGGCTCGCCGACGACCTCAAGGAGGAGCGTTCGCACAGCGTGAGCCTTTCGGCCGACCTTTATCACAACTTCGGCAGGGTGCAGACCAACCTGCTGGTCGAGGGGTTCTATACGATTCTCGACGACGTCTTCGCACTGCGCGATCTGGAAGATACGGACGACGGAGGCAAGATCAAGGAGCGTTACAACGGTTCGGGCGCCGCCGTGCGCGGCTTCAACGTCGAGGGGCGGGCGATTTTCACCCGCTGGTTCGAACTGCAGGCGGGCGTAACCCTCCAGCAGAGCCGCTATAAGGAGCCTGAACAGTGGAGCGAGGACGCCGACGTGCCGCCCGTGCGCCGCATGTTCCGCACCCCCGACGCCTACGGCTACTTCACGGCGTCGTTCAAGCCGGTCCGGAACTTCACGGCCGACCTGACGGGAACCTGCACCGGCTCGATGCTCGTGCAGCACATGGCCGGATCGGGCGTCGCGCAGGATGCGGCCGTCTCGACGCCGTCGTTCTTCGATATGAACGTCCGCCTGTCGTACGACCTGCGTATCTACAAGGAGATAACCTTGCAGCTTTACGGGGGCGTGCAGAACCTCTTCAATGCCTACCAGAAGGATTTCGACAAGGGCGCCGACCGCGATTCGGGCTATATCTACGGTCCGTCGCTGCCCCGCAGCTGGTTCGTCGGCGCGAAGTTCAGTTTCTGAGTCCGCGCTGCTGCGACCGGCATAAAAGGCTGCCCTTTCGGGGGCAGCCTTTTGCGTGTGGCGGCGGTCTCTGCGGGCCGTTTCGGATGCGTGTGGCGGCGGTTTTTGCGGACTGTTTCGGATACGTGTCGCGGCCCGGAATCCTGTGCCGCGTTTTGCGGGGAATAGGTTGTGACGCCTGCGCAAAGTCGCCGGAATGTCCGGCCGGGTGCGGAGAATTTCATCCGGGAAGCAAAAAGCCGCCCCGGATTCCGGGGCGGCCTTGCCGTATATCTTGGCGCGGAACTAGATCGCCTTGATCTCGTGGAGCACGTTGTTGGTCTTGCGGACCGCGTCGGCCGAAGCTGCGAACTTTTCGGCCTCTTCTTTCGAAAGGTCGATCTTCACGATCTTCTCGATGCCCTTGCGGCCGATGATCGCGGGAACGCCGATGCAGATGTCCGACTGGCCGTATTCGCCTTCGAGCAGGCACGAGCAGGGAATCATCTTTTTCTGGTCGTTGAGGATCGCCTCCACCATCATGGCCGAAGCGGCGCCCGGAGCGTACCATGCCGACGTGCCGATGAGCTTGGTCAGCGTCGCGCCGCCTACCATCGTGTTGGCTACGGCCTCTTCGAGTTTCTTCTTCGATGCGAACTGCGATACGGGAACGCCGTTTACGGTAGCCTTCGAGACGAGCGGAATCATCGTCGTGTCGCCGTGGCCGCCGATGACCATACCGTCGACGTTGTTGATGTTGGCGCCGGTGGCTTTGGCCAGATAGCACTTGAAGCGCGACGAGTCGAGCGCGCCGCCCATGCCGATGATGCGGTTCTTCGGAAGTCCCGAAGCCTTGAGCGCCAGATAGGTCAGCGTGTCCATCGGGTTGGCGACGACGATGATGATGGCGCGCGGCGAGTACTTGACCACGTTTTCGATTACGCCCTTCATGATGTTGGCGTTGGTGCCGATCAGCTCTTCGCGGGTCATGCCCGGCTTGCGGGGAATGCCCGAAGTGATGACGACGACGTCCGAATTGGCGGTCTGCTTGTAATCGTTGGTGACGCCTACGAGTTTGGTGTCGAAGTCCATCAGCGTCGAGCACTGGTACATGTCCAGCATCTTGCCTTCAGAAAGACCCTCCTTGATGTCGATCAGGACTACTTCGCTTGCGACCTCGCGGCAAGCCATTACATTCGCGCAGGTTGCGCCTACGGCACCTGCACCTACTACTGTAACTTTTGACATAACTGTTGATATTTAAGTTTGTTGTGCGTTTCTTTCCGGCGGGGCGTCGTTCGCGGCCGGCCCTGTCATGGAGCAAACCCCTCTCGGAAGAGGGGCTTGGAACGGGGCGGGGATCAGCCGATCAGCTTTTCGTAATCCGCGGCGCTCAGCAGCGCGTCGTATTCCGCGGGATCGGACATTTTGACCTTGACGATCCAGCCTTCGCCGTAAGCGTCCTTGTTGACGATTGCGGGGTCGGCGTCTACCGCGTCGTTGAATTCGACGATTTCACCGCCGACGGGCAGGAAAGCGTCGCTGACGGTCTTCACGGCTTCGATCGAGCCGAACACCTCGCCTGCGGCGAGCGTCTCGCCGACGGTCGGCACGTCTACGAAAACGATGTCGCCGAGCTGGCTCTGCGCGAAGTCGGTAATGCCGATAACGGCCGTGTCGCCCTCGATACGGCACCACTCATGGTCGTTCGAGTATTTCAGATTTGCAGGTACGTTCATAATTCGGTTATCGTTTTAAATTTGGAATGTGCTTTTTCTGATGCAAATATAACTGTTATTTCCGTAACAGCAAGGGGATTCTGTATTTTTTAATGCGATTTTGCGCCGCGGATCGTTGCCGATTTGCGGAATGGCTTGCGCAAAATATTTGTATGTATTATTTTTGCGGCAAAATCAAGCTTGCGTTACAGGTATGACAGGGGTAGAGACGTCCGAATCCCGGAGATTCGCGATCATAGGCGTTGCCGGGTACATAGCTCCGAGACATTTGAACGCCATGCGGTCGCTTGGGTGCGATCTGGTGGCGGCGCACGATGTATTCGACAGCGTGGGGATGATCGACGGGTATTTCCCCCGCGCCTATTTCACCACCGATCCGGATGATTTCAGAAAGCGCATGGTCGCCGACCGTGCGGAATTTCTGACGGTCTGCACCCCGAATTACCTCCATTGCACCCATACCGTAACAGGCTTGGAGGCGGGGCTCGATGTGATTTGTGAAAAGCCGCTGGCACTGACTCCGGACGAGTTGTCGAGGATGGAGACCTGCAGCCGGGCCGCGGGCAGGCGCGTATTCCCCATATTGCAGCTGCGCCTTCATCCGGAAATAGAGCGGCTGAAACGGATGGTCGACTGCGCCCCCCCCCGACAATTTATGATGTAGACCTTACCTACATTACTCCCAGAGGAAGCTGGTATGCCGCTTCGTGGAAAGGCGACCCGTGCAAGAGCGGCGGCGTGACGGCCAATATCGGCATCCATTTTATCGACATGCTGCACTGGATATTCGGGCCGGCCGAGAAGGTGGTGCTGCACCATTCGTCGCCGGAGTGTTCAGCCGGCTTTTTGCAGTTGAAGGGTGCCCGCGTCAGGTATTTTCTGAGCGTCAACGCCGCCCATCGCCCTTCGCCGAACGATAATCCCATGTCTCCGTACAGACATCTCGTTATCAACGGCGAGGAGTTCGACTTTACGAACGGGTTTACGGACCTCCACACGTTGAGCTACGAGCGGATACTTGCCGGCCGGGGTTTTGCGGTCGAAGATACGGCGTGTGCCGTCCATACGCTCGATATGCTGCGAAAGAGTGCGGCGGTCGGCCTGACGGGCGACTATCATCCGCTGCTGCGGAATTTGCAGGGGTGATGCGAAAAAAGAACGGGAGCGATGAAAATGGTGGATCTACATAGGCAGTATCTCGGCATCCGCGATGAAGTGGACCGCGCCATCGGCGATGTCATGGCCGAGACCGCCTTCATCAAGGGTCCTGCGGTCGGGCTGTTCGAAGAGGAGCTGGCCCGGCGGCTCGAAGTGCGGCACTGCATCGCCTGCGGCAACGGTACGGACGCGCTTCTGCTGTCACTGCTGGCCGTGGGGCTGCAGCGGGGCGACGAAGTCATCGTCCCGGCCTTTGCATTCGCGGCCGTGGCCGAAACGGTGCTGCTGCTGGGCGGCGTTCCGGTCTTCGCCGACGTCGATCCCCGCACTTTCAACATCGACCCGGCGAGCGTCGCCCGGCTGGTGTCGGAGCGTACCCGTGTCGTCATCCCCGTCCATCTGTTCGGGCAGCCGTGCGATATGGCTGCGCTCACGGCCGTTGCGAAGGAGCACGGCCTGAAGGTGATCGAGGACAACGCCCAGTCGCTGGGAGCCGTATGCCGCATGTCCGACGGCGCGAGCCGCTATGCGGGTACGATCGGGGAGATCGGGTGCACGTCGTTCTTTCCCTCCAAAGTGCTGGGCTGTTACGGCGACGGCGGCGCGGTGTTCACCGACGACGACGGGCTGGCGGCCCGCATCCGGGCGCTGGGCAGTCACGGTTGGTTCACCAAATATGACAGCCGGCTGGTCGGAATGAATTCGCGGCTCGACACGTTGCAGGCCGCCGTACTGCGGGTCAAGCTGCCGCACCTCGACACATGGATCGCCGCCCGCCGGAGCGTGGCAGCGCGCTACACGGAGCGTTTGGGCGGTCTGACGCCGGTCGTGACCCCGGCCGAGACGCCCTATGCCACCCACGTCTACCACCAGTACACCGTCAAGGTGCCTCCGGCCTGCCGCGACGGACTTCGGGCCGCACTCGCCAAGGAGGGCATACCCTCCATGGTCTATTATCCCGGAACCCTGTACGAACAGCCCGCATACCGCGACGCCTGCATCTGCGATCCCGCGATGCGCCATGCCGCGACGCTGCCGGCGGCGGTGCTGTCGCTTCCGATGGACAGCGAACTGACCGACGCCGAGGTGGAGCGTGTGGCGGATGCCGTATGCCGCTATTTTGCCGATAACGAAAGCAGATACCATGAGTGAAACGTTCATCCACCCCTCCTCGTTCGTAGACGACGGGGCGGTCATAGGGCCGGGTTGCAGGATCTGGCATTTCTCGCATATAATGGCCGGGGCCGTGCTGGGACCGGCGTGCAATATCGGACAGAATGTCATGGTCGCCGCGGACGTGATACTGGGCCGTCAGGTAAAGGTGCAGAACAACGTGTCGATCTATTCGGGCGTGATCTGCGAGGATTATGTTTTTCTGGGCCCTTCGTGCGTATTCACCAACGTCAAGAATCCCCGAAGCGAGATCTCGCGCAGGGATCAGTATAAAACCACCCGCGTGCGCCGGGGCGCCACCGTCGGGGCCAATGCCACCGTCGTATGCGGGGTCGAGATTGGCCGGTACGCCTTCGTGGGCGCGGGGGCGGTCGTTACGCACTCGGTCCCCGATCATGCCCTCGTTGAGGGGGTGCCCGCACGCGTGGTCGGATGGATGAGCCGCTTGGGGCACAGGCTGGAATTCGACGAAGCCGGCAGGGCCGTGTGCCCGGAGTCGGGACGCAGTTATCGCAAGGTCAATGAATGTGTCTATGAAGAAGATGATATATGATCGGCTGACCGGTCGGGAAACGTCGCTGGCCGTGATCGGGCTGGGATATGTAGGCGTGCCCGTAGCGCTGAGGTTTGCCCGGCGTTTCGATGTGGTGGGGTACGACATGGATACCCGCCGTATCGAAAAACTGCGTGAAAAGTACGGCGCCGGCTGCGGGAGCATCCGTTTCACCTCTTCGGAAGAGGAGTTGTCGCGGGCCGCATTTTATATCGTCACGGTGCCCACCCCGGTCGATGAGCGCAAGAATCCCGATCTGACCTGTCTTGTCGAGGCCACGCGTACCGTGGCGCGTTATCTGAAGCGGGGCGATTATGTCGTGTATGAATCCACGGTCTATCCCGGATGCACCGAGGAGGAGTGCGTGCCGCTGCTCGAAAAAGGCTCCGGGCTGAAACTCGGTGCGGATTTCAAGGTGGGCTATTCGCCCGAACGCATCAATCCCAACGATTCGGAGCATACCTTCTCGAACACCGCCAAAATCGTGTCGGCGAACGACGGGCAGGCGCTGGACGAGGTCGCGCGCGTATACGCCGAAGTCGTGTCGGCCGATCTCTGCCGGGCGTCGGGCATCCGGGTGGCCGAGGCGGCCAAAATGGCGGAGAACGTGCAGCGCAGTGTCAACATCGCCCTGATGAACGAATTGCAGCGGCTGTTCTCGCGCATGGGAATAGATATGGGCGAGGTCATCGATATGGCTTCGTCCAAATGGAATTTCGTAAAGTACAGACCGGGACTGGTCGGCGGCCATTGCATTCCGGTCGATCCGCTCTATCTTGTTTCTGTCGCTTCAAAGCTGGGCGTCGAGATGCCCGTCACGAGTTCGGGCTGCGCCGTGAACGACGGCATGGCGGCGTACGTGGTGCGGTCGCTGCTTGGGGCCATGGGAAGCGACGGCCGCGGCGCAAGGGCTTTGCTGATGGGTGTCACCTACAAGGAAAACATCGACGACATACGCAACTCCCGGATCGCCGAGATGGTCGGCCTGCTGGAGCGTGAGGGGATGAGCGTGGATGTGACCGATCCCCATGCCGATCCCGATAAGGTTTATGCCATGTACGGAATTCGGCCTGTGCCGGCCCTCCGGCCCCCTTACGACCTGATTGTCGTGGCCGTGGCGCACGACGAGTACCGCGGACTCGACGACGCTTATTTCCGCTCCATCTCCCGCGGGGCGGCCCTGTTGGGTGATATTCGCGGACTCTATAAGGGCCGGATCAAATCGCTCGGATACTGGAGCCTGTAAAACGGGCGGCCGGGCCATACGGTACGAGGCATGAAACAGCACTCCACCCCTCAGATCGGAAATGCAGGCAGGAGCCGCACGTTGCAGGCCTTGTGGCTGGCGCTGGCCAATCTGTTGTCGCTGAGCGTGACGCTGGTCATGCAGGCGGTGCTCTGCCGTTACATGACCACGTCGGAGTACGGTACTTACAGTCAGGTGCTGTACGTCTACAACACCCTGCTGGCCGTCTTTTCGCTGGGACTTCCCAAAGCGTACTCCTATTACCTCGCCCGCGTGTCGCCGGAGGAGGGGAGGGATATCGTCCGCAAACTGAACGGGCTGTTTCTGCTTCTTGCGTCCGTTTTTTCGTGCATTTTGCTTTGGCAGGCCGCCGCCATAGCCGGAGTGCTCGGCAATCCGCTGCTGGCCGAGCCGTTGAGGCTGTTTGCCGCGGCGCCCATGCTGCTGATGCCGGTCTTGGGGGTGGAGAATATTCTGGTCGTCTACGGCAAGGCGCACCTCGTGGCCGTCTATGTGCTGATAAGCCGCGCCTTCATGATCGCATGCGTCGTGCTTCCGGTCGTGGTTTTCGACGCAGGGGTGTCGGGTGCGGTCGCCGGTTTCGTCCTCGCGTCGCTGGTCACATGCGTTGCCGGGCTGAAGTTGTCGTCCGTCCCGTTCCGCAATGTATCTCCGGTGAAGAGCCGGCTGACGGTCCGGGAGCTGCTCCGGTTTTCGATGCCGGTGTTTGCTTCGAGTATGTACGGATTCGTGATCGGTTCAGCGAGCCAGTTCTTCGTAAGCCGCTATTTGGGCGTCGAGGATTTCGCCCTGTTCGCCAACGGATACCGCGAACTTCCGCTGGCCGGAATGATTATCGGTGCCGCGGCCGGCGTGCTGCTGCCGGAATTTTCGAGGATGTCGGGGGAGGGGGCCGACGGCGGGCAGTTTGTCCGGTTGTGGCAGGCGGCTGTCCTCAAGTCCTCGGCGATCATTTATCCGCTGTCCGTATTCTGCTGCGTTTTCGCTCCTGAGATCATCTGCCTGCTGTATGGGGAGGGGTATCGGGAAGCGGCCGGTCTGTTCCGGATCGTCACCGTCGTCAATCTGGCGCGTATCATGCCCTACGCCCCCGTCCTGTTTGCACTGGGGCGGGGAAAAGCCTTTGCCCGTGCGCACCTTGTCACCGCTCTGCTCATCGTCGGTCTCGACCTGTTGTGCGTCATGGCGTTTCCGTCCCTTTGGGCCATTGCGGCCATTGCCACGGGCTGTACGCTTTTCTGTCTGTTCCTGCTGATGACGACCACCGCCCGCGTGCTGGGCACTTCGCTTGCGGGGCTGATGCCGTGGAGGATGCTGACGACCGTGCTGCTCGTATCGGCCGCGGCCTGCACGGCGGCCCGGCTGGCCGTCTTGCTGACCGGAATGACGCATCGTCTTGCCGTCGTGTCGGTAGGCTTCGCCGTCTATCTGTCGTTGTATCTGCCGTTTGCGCAGCGGGCCGGAATCCGCTATATGGAGTTGTTCGGACCGGTGCTCGCGAAATTGCGGCCGAACCGGACGTAAGGGCTTCGCGGCTTCCCGTTTTCGGCCGCCGGAGCGGAGCGCCGGCCTCCGGCTTTTAGGACCGGAGGCGCCCGATGCCGGGCGGTCCCGGCCGGGGCGTCAGTGCTGTTTCGGGGCTTCCTGCCCTGCCAGATATTCGAGCAGCCGGCCGACCTGATTCTTCCGGCTGTACTGCCGTATCTTGTCCCAGTCGCGGGGCAGCACCTCCTTGTTCTTCCAGATGGAATAGCAGCGCAGGATCATCCGCTTGACCTGCTCGTTGTCCGTTTCGTCCGCGGTGAAACCCGCGCGCGTCTCCTCCAGCAGGTCGGCGATGACGTCGTCGGGATCGCAGATGGCGAGGATCGGTTTGTTGGTGGCGAGGTAGTCGAACAGCTTGCCCGTGTAGACGCCTTTCCGTCCCTTGGGATGCACGACGACCAGCGTGTCGGTCTCCAGCGATTTCCTGATGGCTTCGTCGTGATCGACCTGCCGGATCTGGAATACGTTCTGCCTGATGTTTTCGGGAACGGCCAGCGGCGAGGTGTTTCCTATGATGAGGATGCGGCTGTCGGAGGGAAGCGCTCCCTCGGCAATCAGTTCGGAGAAGGCTCCGAACCATTTGTCCGGAGTGATCGAATTGTAAAAATGGCCGATGAACGCCATGGTGTAGACGGGCTGAAAAGAGACGTCGTGCACCTCTTCGTAATCGTACCCGTTCGTTATCTCGATAACCTTGTCGATCCCTCCGCCGATTTGTTTGAAATCTTCGACAAGGGGTGCGGATACCGACAGGATCAGGTCCGCATCCTTGAGTATTCTGCGCTCGTAGAAGAGGAGCCGCCGGCTGTTTATCGGCAGGAGCCAAGGCCACTTCGACATCTCGTCGCGCATGTCGGCGATCCAGTAAAACGGCGTTTTTCTGTGCAGCCTGTATGCGATCCGGTGCGAAGAGAGATGACCGTATGAACTTAATACGACATCGAACTGCCGGCTTTTTGCGAGTTTTTGCGCCTTCTTGCAGGCTTTGAACTGCCATATCCGTTTGTAATCGAGGAACAGCCGGAACTGCAGGGCCGACAATATGCGTCTGAAAGCCCATTTCTTTCTGCGCTGCAGGAGGGATTCCTGTTTCGACGAGGTTATCACCGGGTCTTTTACGTAGTGGACCTCGCAGCCGTTCCACATCGCCGTTTCATCGCGGTCCCCTTCGGTTATGACCGTCACCGAATGTCCCGCCTCCCGGAAATACCGGGCGAAGGCGTTGAGCCTGAATGCGGCGATGCGGTTGTGGGGATAGAAATGATTGCAAACGATCAGTATATTCATCTTCAATTAAAAACATATTCCGTCGGCGGGGCGGAAATTCATTTCTCTGCGGGGCCGGCGTTCCCTTGTTTTCCGGCGATCACGAATTCGATTTCGCGGAACAGGTATTCGTGCCGCGTGCCGTCTGCATGGCGCAGGATCAGTTCGCCGGAGGGAAGCACGCCTTCGATCGCGGCCTGAAACAGCGTGCCGTCGGGCAGCCGGTAGGGGTGCTGTTCGCCCAGCCGGTACATTCGTTCGCGGTAGGCGTGCTGGAGGGTCTCCTTTTCGCCCCGTTCGAGCTGGGCGTAACGCCGCAGGCAGCGGACCAGAAAGGTTTCGAGCAGCCGGCTGCGGTTGAACTTGCGGCCCCCGGCCTGCGCGAGGGAGACGGGGTTGGGCAGCGCGGGGTCGAACGCCGTCTGGTTGACGTTGATGCCGATGCCGGCGATCGTGCGGGAGAGGGAGGCTCCCGCATGGTTGTGTTCGATCAGGATGCCGACCAGTTTCCTGTCTCCGACGTAGATGTCGTTGGTCCACTTGATGCGGGTGTCGATGCCGTAGGCGGCGAAGGTGTCCGTGAGGGCCAGCGTCACGGCTTCGGAGAGCAGGAACTGCTCCCCGACGGGAAGGAACCGGGGTTCGAGCACCATCGAGAAGGTGAGGTTTTCACCTTCGGGGCTGGTCCACGTATGTCCCCGCTGGCCGCGTCCGGCGGTCTGCCGTTCGGCCCAGACGATGTCGCCGTGGCGGTATTTCGCGTCGCGGGCTTCGTCGTTGGTCGAGGTGGTTTCGTCGATACGGTAGATCATGAATTATTCATTTTGTCGTGGGTGGGATTTTCGGGAGGGCGACGCGATCAGACGGACACGCCGAAGTCGCGCAGGGCGTCGTTCAGCGAGGTCTTCTTGTCGGTCGATTCCTTGCGCTGGCCGATGATCAGGGCGCAGGTGATGCTGTATTCGCCCGCCGGGAACTGCTTGCGGTAGCTGCCGGGAACGACCACCGAGCGCGGCGGAACGTAGCCTTTGTAGGTGACAGGCTCCGGTCCGGTGACGTCGATGATGTGGGTCGAACCCGTGATGACGGTGTTCGAGCCGAGCACCGCCTCGCGGCAGACGTGCGCGCCTTCGACCACGATCG
>ERZ840371.488-NODE-488-length-49055-cov-3.363000_pt1 | contig 49055 bp, 31 predicted proteins | sample MGYA00519937_ERZ840371 | MGnify/ENA primary metagenome ERZ840371 (study PRJEB31850, sample SAMEA3708873) | human gut metagenome | biome: human gut; feature: human-associated habitat; material: faeces | place: China | collected 2014 ... | reverse complement strand
AGCAAAACCAGCGTTTTGCTCTACAAGAATTGCTAAAGCAATTCTTGGCGATGTCGCGTTACATAACAGCAATTTCCTATCAACTGAAAACTAATTGCGGCAAGGCAATTACTATAGTTCTCTGATGGCAGAAACCACTATGTTGTGGCTGCAAAATACTTCGTACTCTTTGACGTAATAAGCAATATGTGACGATGCATTCCCTTTGGATGCGTGAAGTTTGGGTTGTTTATTGGTATAGGGGGATGGGTGTCTGCTGTGCATCCCGATAGTATAGTATACTAGCATTTTGAAAATTACTCAACTTTCCTTTTTACTATAGGGCGAAAGAGTGCTACAATAGGTGTGGCTATTATGCGCAGAAATCATGCGCTATTTACTGGAATGACAGGAGGTATGACGATGAGAAGTTTACTGATAAAAGATACCACAAAGGAAGAAAGAATGGCGATCATTGAAGAATCTGTGGGCGGTGATGCAGGTGGCTGTGATGGATGTTCGGCAGGAATCCTAAAAATGTACGAACCGTATATTGAAGGGGAAATGGAATTGCGAGAATGCAATATGGCGTTTCGTGCACACTATATTTCGGGGAAGGAACATCCGACGAAAAACGGCTGCGGGTATATGTAACGTATGAAAAAGATATCTATTTTTGCAAAAAGAAGCATAATTATAATGCTAGGGATAATTTGGGGATGCATTAGTTTTATCTGGCTGGGATACAGTATCTTAACAGCAGGTAATCTTATGGAAGAACCCGGGTCTATTGATTACGTTGCGGAAGGCGAAGCTATGCGGATATATGGTTTCATAGGATGTGCTTTGTATGTTCTTGCCTTTTGTCCAATATTGTATTCGCTGTATAAACACAAACAGTCTATTGCTGCATTTTTGTTATCTATGCTTTTTGGGGGCGGCATTTGTGGAGTGTATTTATTTGTACTCCGCTAACGCCAATATAACGCAAACTTCCGGTATGAGAAGCTTGAGAATATAAATGAAAACAGGAGGAACTTAGAGAATGAAGTTTGAGAAGATTGATAAAAAGGAAGAAGGTAAATTTATTACCCGTTATGATATTACTTATAAGACAGTAGATGATACGACAAAGATATATGAAATGATCAGCCGCAACCGTAATGTTCAAACAAGAGAAGAGCTTCGTGGCAATAAGCCGGATGCAGTTGTGCTGATGGTCACTGATGAGAGTGGGGAGAAAATCGTTTTGAACAAAGAATTCCGTATGGCGGCAGGTACGTGGGTTTATAATTTCCCGGCGGGATTGATCGATCCCGGCGAGGTGCCGGAGCAGAGTGCGAAGCGCGAGTTGTGGGAAGAAACGGGGTTAGAACTATATGAAATCAATGATGAGTTAGGACTCAGCTATAGTGCGGTTGGGTTCAGCAATGAGATGAATGTATGTGTCATCGGAAAAGCACGTGGTGAATTCCGCCAAAGCACATCTAATGTGGAAGAAATTGAAGCAGGATGGTACACCAAAGAAGAAGTACGGAATCTGTTAAAGACAGAACGATTTGCGGCGAGAACACAAGCATACTGTTATCTTTGGGCAAATAAATAACGCCAACTTCCCATGCCCGAAGTTGGCGTATATAGGCAGCTAACTCATAGATACTACGGTGAGAATGTCATCCTGTACGAAAAAGCGGACAGTAACGCCGGCGAACTCGAATGCATAGATGCGTTCCGGATCGTTTTGGTAAGAAGGGCGAGGATCTTGAGCCAGCACTTTTTCCAGAGAAAGAAGCTTTTCGGCAGGCAATACTTGGTCCGCATTGTCCGGAAGTATTACGTGCAGCAAATGAGCTTCTACGCTGTCTGTAAAACCACCCGTAGCCAGCGGTTTACAGTCGGCATACGGAAGATATGGTTTTATATCATAGATCGGGGTGCGGTCCATGAGATCGGCACCCGTTATTTCCAGAATTGGTCCATCTTCTTTTGAAAAAATAATGTCCTGTAATTCTACACAAGAAAGCGCCAGTGAATTTGGTCGAAATGGAGATCTCGTTGCAAATACTCCCATGCGCTTATTGCCGCCAAGTTTGGGCGGACGAACGGTAGGTGACCATTCCCCACGTATTGTTTCTGAAAATTCCCAGATCAGCCATAAATGAGAAAAATCTTCCAAGCCGCGGATCGCATCGCGATTGCGGTATTCCGGTTCAAATATGATACGGCTGTGTAACTCCGGAACCAGACCGCTCTGTCGTGGAATGCCAAACTTTCCCGGAAAATCAGAGTGTATCCGGGCAATCGGATGAATTTCCATGTTTTCCTCCTGTCACTGATATCAATTATTCAATATGTCGCTGATATCTTTTGTTCAAAATGTCACTGATATCAATTATTCAAAATGTCACTGATATCTTTTGCTCAAAATGTCACTAATATCAATTGTTCAATATGTCACTGATATCATTTATCATTTCATCATCTTTCAGGCGGAAAAGAAATTCCACGCGACGAGATGCATTTTGATCTTCTTTGCCATCCTTATCCAATATAGGATTGCTAAAGGACTTGCCGTTTGCCGTCACAATTTTGCGTAGTTTCGTGATCTTGGCAGTCGACAGCACTTTCTTGTTTTCATCCAAGCAGAAAGTTGCGACAGACAAGGCCCTTTTTTGGGACAGCTCCAGATTATATAAATAGTCTCCCTGTGTATCTGTATGTCCTTCAATAATAATCTCTGAGATATAATCATTAAATTGCTTGTCTGTTAATACGCCGATATACTTTGGTAAAAACTTTTGCAGCAATTCTTCACCAGACGCTTTCAACGCAAATTGTCCGGAATCAAACAAAATGCTTGAGTCAAGCGCGATGGATCCGGTCTTTTCATCGACTTTCACACTGAGATCCGTACCGTCAAACTCTTTCTTGAGAGCCTCGATCAGTTCCGTTCGAATACCGATCAATTTGTCTAACTGTTCCTGCTGCTCCTGCAGTTGTTCCTGTTGGCTTTGAACCAAAGCCTGCTGCTGCTTTAATTCCTCTTGTTTTTGCTCATAACGTCTTTGCGATTGCAGCATTGTAAACGAAATGATCAACACAAAGATCAACAAAAGAGCAGCCATCATATCGGAATAGGAAAGCCAATAACTGGTTTCCTCCAAATGTCTTTTCTTTTTTCTGCGCATAATAAACCTCTTTTCTGTACGCGGAACCGGGTGGTGTTACTGTCTGAGTGCCCGAGCAATCTTATCAGCTACTTCATCACTAAATTTCTCCATCATCTTCTCCGTCTGCATCATTTGCAAAGCTTGATAATCCAGGAAAATATTTGCCGCATTATTTTGTGCACGGGGTGCGACATATTTATGGTAACTGTCCAAAAAATCGTCCATGGCATTATAAGCATCTTCTAAGTTTTTCTTGTAAACAAAGTTAAATATCAAAGAAAATACCATACCATAAATAGATGTGTGGAACGCGATCTTGATACCATTCATCAATTGCGGAATGCTGTCCGTAATTGCGGACGCACTGCCGGTATTAAAATTCTGAAGACCAAACGACAGACCGATAAAAGTACCTAAAATACCAAGACCGGTCATTACGCCGGGAACAATGCTGATCAATCCACATTTCATTACGCTGTCAATGTAATATTCATTCAGATAATCATCAATATCGCATTGGGCACTTCGCTCTAACATCGTTAATCTTCTGCGCTCCTCACAATATTCACGAAAACGTGTATCTGCCAATTTGTTACCAAAGAGCTTTGGATTATCTTTATAATCATCCCACAAATAATCGCCTTTGCGTTTGAAGTCAGTCTGAAAGTTGCGTGCCGCAAGATGCAGGCTAGCCATCATCCGATTAGCAGGCATGAAACAATGTGTCGTAGAATACAAAATAATCCCGCCGACAATTAAAAACATTCCAATATTAATGATAATGTTGGCGATATCAAGACCCGAACCCGTAAACACGTTCAGATATACGGCCAAAGCCAGCATAATAAAATATACAGGGAATAAAATCCCCTCACTACCAAAAGATTTCATAGGTACCCTCCAATGTTTGCTTTGCTGCAAAAAACCAGCGACCATCCCCTCTGTTCTAAAGAAACCGGGCGTATATCAAAAGCTGATGCCTCGCAGTCGTAAAATGTAACGTGTGCCCGATGGCACAACATATATACTATACAAAGTTTGAGGGAGAAAGTCAAAAGGTGGGCGGGGCGGTGATGGTTTACACTCTCCAAGATTCCGGCTTAGATTGACTTTATTTTGATAAATGATTAAAATTAACAAAGTGAATTATGCATAAGGCATAAGGAAGAGTAGAAGCTGTCGAAAAAGGGGAAAACATGAAAAATATCATCCGACTCCTACAAATCAGATGATAATACAACAGTACTGAGAAATGTGTGAAGTTCCATAACATGGCTAATAATGAGTTCCTATAGAAATAAAAATTGGGTTAAAATATCCATGGGCAACGGTGAAAAAATAGAAATGGACTGTTGGAAGGCTGGATGGTTAGCGAATGCAGGATTAAATTTATATCAAAGTAGTTTTACGTGTCTGCATGTGTCCCTACTCAGCATTTTATATACTTATGGTTACTTTGAGATGGTTGCGATTCAAATGCTAAGTGCTTGAGGTGTTTTGCAAAAGTGGATTCAATGAAAAAGTAAATATTTTTGAGAAATGAGTAGAACTGCTTTCGCAAGTATATGTTCCATTATTATTCAAGATAACAGTGGAAGAAATCGAGGTGTAAATTATTATGAAGAAATTTGAACATAAAGATTATTTGGATGCTAGATTATGTTTTCATGGTGATGAAGAAAAAGTTATCGCCGTGTTGGATGCCTATGCTCAAAATCAAATTGATTTTACAGACATAAACAGGGTGTTTGAACTTTATCATACAAAGATTTTTTTTAAGAAAGTTACTGATATTCCTGAATGGTCAAAAGAAAAATATAATGAATATAAAAGTAGAACATTAAATTTAAATTATATTGTTCATGAATTTTTTGAGCAAGTAACAGAGGCTAATATTGTTGAGATTTTTGATAAATGTTATGTGAGTTATTGGGAAGACTTTAGGGATTTCTTTTATAAGTTTAAGATTTATACACGCATTTCAAAGGAAAAGATATGTGCTATATTAAAAGGGTTACATTGGAACACATTTGAAATATTGCAAGATAAGGCATTTGTTGAATACTTTGATAATGAAATTACACGTTTGTTAGAAGAACCAACATATGGATTAGATTTTGTTGTTTCGCATTATTTGGAAGAACGTGAGAAGAAGCAGAAAGTATATATTCCAAAAAGTTTTAACGTAGATAAGAGAGTAAAACTTATAAAAGATTATCTTAATGGAGATGATGTTGATCCAAATAATTTACAACTTATTATGAATGCTAAAAATATGCCTGAACTACCTATAAGCCCTAAAATGAAAAAGTGTGCAGATCATAGAAATATACAATTTTTGGAGAACAATAAGCCTGCAGTTACACATAAATATGGATTTTGTGTTTCATTTGGTTCATATGAGAATGTAAAGAATGTTCGGGGGGAAGAAGGCAATTGGACTTTAGAGTACGATACTAAATGGATAAAAGATAATACCGACTATCCAACATTACTTAATAATTTCATATATTTGTTTGAATATACTGATAGTCAAGCTAGATGTACTAATGCCTCCAATAATTATAGTAAAGATGTCCTCACGGATATGTTTTCTATCCGAGGTAAAGGCATGTATAAAAAAGTAGTAGCATTTGATATGATGGAGTCCTTAACTGACATTCAAATGAGGGGCTATGTTAATGAATTGAATACTCTCGATATTAAAATAGAGAATATTATTAAATGGTTTTTTGAAAATTATTTGGTTGAAGAATTTGAAATTGAGAATTTCACGTGTAACATGCCAAAGTCAGATGATAGTCTTTTGAGTAAATGTAAAACATTAGCGTCAGCTATTGATGGAGTGCTAAGTAGGTATAAAATGTTATGCGATGATGGCGAGATTGATACAGAGTTGTTTAGGTATATCACGGATTCGCCGCGAATAAAAGATATTCCTAGCTTGATAAAAAATAAGTATTGTTATGCAAATTGTGATGATATTGTTAAAGAAATGAGCCTTATGTTTTCAACTCAAAATATGCTTGCTTATACAGAAAAGACAGGGACTGTGTATGAATCTTTCGTTCAATTAATTTTGAACGAAGAAATAATGATTGCCGATTATCAATCTTATTATCAAGAATTAATAAGATGGCTAATTGATAGGGGGTCAATCTATCTTGAAAGAGACGTTATCAAATGCAATAAGGAAAGGGCATTTATATTAAAAGAACTTTATGACAAAAATGTAATTTCAATGCAGTATATTAAATCACCAATACTTAAAGAAATGATAGCCAAAGGAGAAATAGTCACTGATAATAAATTGATGACTAAGTCGGAGTATCAATACTTTGACTATTTGTTAAATAATTCTGAGTTCAGCAATGGTAAAGCTATTAGAAATAGATACATACATGACTCGATCACTACTAATGAAAAGGAAATGAATGAGGATTATCATACGTTGTTAAAAGTGATGATAATGATAATTATTAAAATAAACGATGATTGTTGTCTTAACGATAACATTAAGAAAACTGGAGATTTCTATGAACAATGATTATATAGAAAATATAATAGCAAGGAAATACGCAAGGGCTCTTCTTGAATAAGGGTTGGGATGGCAAGTTGAGCTTATCTATAGTCAAGACGGATGAAGTGCTGTTGGTCATCTTTGGAGAAAAGTATCAAGAAAACTTGTTCGCGTTGTTGATCCGATATTTTTCTTAGAGTACCCAATCATTTGCCTGTGATTGTTGTCTTTGCAGATAGAGAAGAAACAAATAATCAAATTAGTGATACATTTGAATATTTTGATGTTCCTGAAAAGGTAAAGATTTCGCAGATTATTGAAAATTAGACTAGGAATGATTGTGGAAGAATGAACCCGAATACTGTAGAAAAGATTTCTGAGGTTGAAGCAGAAAAAAGAGGTTTTGCTAAATGTAGTAGATGTTGGGGAGAGACGAACTAGTGAGAACTATTATGTTTGAGAATGATGCAGAAATGTAAAATAGTGAAAAAATAGTGTAATTTTAATGGAAAAATTAGCACTCTCGTGATATAATGAGCCTCAGAGAAAAACAAGCGGATGCGAAGCAGACAGTTGTTTTTCTTGGATCATTAACAAGCAAATAAGCTTGTGAAACAAGCGAATAAGTTCTGAAAGAGCGGATTTGTGAGTTTGATAAAAGGCTAATTGATGTTTGATATAATATACGTATCAGGAGGGTGCTTTTTTATGATTAAAGTAACTTTGTCAAATGAAATATTAAAGTATATTACGGAGATAGATAAAAACAGGTATAAAGCATCAGAAGTTTCGTTGCCTATTGCGGTAGCAAGTAAGTTGCGGAAAAATTCAAAGAAGAAAAGTTCCTATGCATCTACTAAAATTGAGGGGAATCCTTTATCGGAGAAGCAGGTGGATGAGGTTATAGATAGCGATGAACGAAAACACTATCTTAAACCGGAGCAGGAGGTTCGTAATTATTTCCTGGCACTGAATTATTTGGAAGAGAAAGCGGCAAAGAAGGAGAGGTTTTCCAAGAAACTGATATTGGATGTACAGAAGTATGTTGAAAAGGGAGCTTCAAAAGAAAAAATCGGACTTCGAGGACCAATGCCCCCCGGAGTATTATTTGCGGTATATGATTCACAAACAGGGAATCCTGATTATATTCCTCCGGAATATATTGATATACCGGATCTGTTGGATGAATTGGTGGAATATGTGAATGAAACAGATGATCATCCGCTCATAATTGCAGCTGTAGTGCATTATCAGCTTGTAACAATTCATCCATTTGAAGATGGAAATGGGCGAACAGCAAGGCTGCTCTCGGGATATATTTTAGATATCAACGGATATGGTTTTAACGGAATTGGCTCATTAGAAGAGTACTTCGCATATGATATTGATGAATACTATGAATCAATCCAGATGGGGCTGCCTGCGCTGTATTATTCGGGACGAGAGAATCCTCCGCATCCTGAGATTTGGATCAATTATTTCCTTCGCATGGTACTGCTGTATTCAAATAAGGTTTGCGAATTGTCGGAGAGTTCAAACAACGAAGAATTGGAAGGAAGCCTTTCGTATCTAAAAGGGAAAGAGAAGGAATTGCTCTTGCTGCTCATGAAGAACTATAAAAGAGAGTTCACGCCTATCGAAGTCAGCAAAGAGCTTAAGGTTACAAATAAGACTGTAATAAATCGACTTGCAACACTTGTAAAAAATGGTTTCGTCCTTCCGAATCTGGTTAAGGAACGTATACGTTCCTATGAACTTTCTGATTTTACCAAGCAGAATGAGAAGGAGATAAGAAAGCTTTTGAAGTGAGGCGGGAGATTGATGAAATAATGGATGGCAAAGTGGATAACAAAATTATAAAAAATTCCGTCCGCTTTTGTGCTATAATTTATAAGTAGATGGAGTCGTGAGGAGGTGATGTATCATGCTTACCGACGATGAGATTAGAGAAATTTGCTGAAAATTATCACGACCAGGAATTGGAAACAAAGGACTTTCGTGAAGTGGTCAGTTATATTGTGAAACACGATAAGAAGATGTTGCGCAATTTTAAGAAAAGAACAAAGATGGATAAAATATTTGAGGAAATCGAGGAAAATCAATGTTCTGATTAATAGGGAAAGGTAGGTAGAATACTATGGATTTTTTTGGTTGGGAAGATTTGGACGGGGACGGTCATGTTGATGAAGTTGAGAGCCTGCTTGCAGACGATCTTATGTGTACGAATGATGAGGAACGTGAAATGAATGATGGAATCGGAGGTTTGGGTCCGACCTCTGGGGCGTTTGGGCTGGAAAGTGGTCTTGACGGCGATGTGGATGAGGAATTTCATGATGGACTGGAAATAGATTTACTGAATGCTGATATTGATCCGGATGATTTTCGGTTAATGGATGAGGAGGAAAGACTCGAGGCTTTGGATGACGCTGGTTTGGATCCTGATGATTTTGATGATTTTTTATGAATTTTGACATTGATTATAGTAATAGTGTGATGACATAGAGGACGGTATTCTTGATCGCGAGCAAAGACTTAGATCCTGCTCGCAATCTTGGATACCGTCTTTTTCGACAAAGAAACCTTTTCCCGAAGCCTTCAAATATTTAATAGGCATTTTATAGACCTTCTGCATATCTGTTGTTTCAATTAATGTCAGAAAGTCCTTGCCCAAACCTGAGCAAAGTGTTTCCTCTGTCTCAGAGAGCTCGTGCAACTTCTCCAAAAATTCCAAATAATGCCGGAATGGATTTTCTTTGGCATGCGTTATGCAGTATCGGTAAACATCATCATCCATATAGGTGAATAATTGCATACGTGTAGGAATCTTGCCATTGAGCTTTTCTTTAACACGATAAAATTCATGTGTTATCCGCTCTTTTGTCGTAAGGGATTTTTGATCTGATTTCTTAAATAGGTCAATTAAGCGCATATCGAAATCTACAATACAGTCATCTGGATATTCTATGCTGGAATCATAATAATTGTTTTTCATTGATTCCACCATACTTTCTATAGCTTGTATCATGTACCATAATGGAAGTTGATATAATAAAAATATTATATTCTATAATTAGAACAATGACAATCGGATAGTCTGTTTTTTCGGATATGCAATGGTAGTGCCACTAGATTTTCATTTGCCAATCCCCCGCCTGCCTGTTAAAATATAACTATAATTACTGTGTATGGATTTTCGTACGATCCACACAATAATAGAGCAAGCAACAAAGCAAACAGTATGCCCTGGGATTCACTCTAAGCGGATCTGGGAGAATGGAGGTTCACCATGAACAAACAAATTTCTAAGATTTTGACAATGTTGGTGATCGCATGTATTTGTGTGACAACAGTTGGAGCGGAAGCTTCTGCATCTGCGTACAAGATGTTTATGTACAAGAAGGGTGTGAAAGTGTATCGGGAGGCATCGCTTACGAAGGGAAAGAAGCATTATACGAAAGGAACCAATCGCAAGGATGAAGCTACGCAATATCAAATTGTGAAGATGACAGGTAAGCGCATTGTGGTTCGTCCGCAAAAAGGATATTTCGACAGTGCCGATCCTTATTTTTTGAAGAAAAAGATTACGTTGAAGTTATCGAAAAAATGCCGATTTTATTACACAGATGTATTGTTTCCGTTAGATGGGGAGAAACGAAAATATCGTCGTGTGTCCAAGAAATCGGTCAAGAAGTACATGAAGGAGTTAAAGATTTATTATTCACAGATAGAGAATGCCGGCAAGTATTACAATGGTGGATATGCCGGTGAAATTTATATGAAGAATGGGGAAGTGGTGGCTGTACTCAGTAACGGCGGTGACTGATGTTGCAGTGTCTGCGGTGACTGGTGCTGCGACGTGTGGTGATTGATGTTGCAGTGTCTGTGGTGACTGGTGCTGCGACGTGTGGTGACTGATGTTGCAGTGTCTGTGGTGACTGATGCCACAACATACATTGAGGATTCAAAGGAAAGAGAGAACTTATGGCAGAGATTAAGTGGGCGGTTCTTGGGACAGGTGTGATTGCAAATGAGGTGGCGGCTGCGTTAGCAAAGGCCGGATGCAACATTTATGCGGTGGGCAACCGCACGCACTCGAAAGCTGTTGCGTTTGCTGAGGAGGCATGATTTCATGGAAGAGCGATTGAAGGTTGAGGTGCAGATTTCCTCGTATGATGCAAAAGGGCTGCAATGTTTTGTTGCGGAGCAGATACAGAAGTATCGGCCGGAGGAATCCGGTCCTAAGAAAATGTTCAAAAAGGTTGCGGGCTCTTTGGTTAAGAGAATACCATGCCAGGCAGAATTGCAGCTTGCATTGAATGTGCTTAGTGCCCCGGCGGTCAATCGTAATTTATCATGTGAAGCGACGGAGGCGGTCAATCGTTGGCTGGCAGGCGTTGCGGGTACAGATGGGAAAGACGATGAGAGCGTTTTGACAATTGACAGCTTTTCCTGTCAATTGCATGGCGAGGAAATGGGTTTGCAGGCAGATGTGAGTGGATTTAAGCTGGAACGGTTATTGGACTGTTTGATTCCCCAAGGAGACAGCGTGGGAATACGGGTTTTGCAAGGAATCCGGGACAACATTTCAGAACAGGAATCTTACCAATTACTGGAATATATCGTGTGGTGGGCGAATGAACATCGAGTGTATCAACTTGCACTGGATACATTGCAGAAAGAAGAGGCTCCACAATATAAAGCGCTTCGCCAGATTCAACCGCATATTGAATATGTGCACGTGATCAGAGACATTAAGTAACGTGACGTAGCGCATCGTAGCGAAAGCGTCCCGTCCCAAAATGGATGATACCTTGCTAAACCGGGACATCTCAGACATTCCTTCAGGCATGTATTCATCAGAGACTTAACAAAATAAGAAATCACACAAAAACTCTGCGTTCTGCGGCAATTATCTTAGTTCGCTGACGGCAGAACAAGTTAGCTTGTCGGCTGCAAAATATCATATTTATTACTGACATAACAAGCAATATGTGATCGGACAGCAGCTTTGGATGTGCAAAGTTTGAGTTTCTTATTAGAGTCTTTCTATCATGTATCTATTAGTTACCAAACAAATCTCCAAATCCGAACCAATCGTTGCCGGATCCGCTGTCGCTGCCGGAATTTCCGTTGTTGCCATTCTGGCTGTTGTTGCCGTTCTGGCTGTTGTTGCCGTTGTTGCCGATGTTACCATTGCTGCCATTCTGACCGCTGTTGCCATTGCTGCCGTTCTGACCGTTGTTACCATTCTGGCTGTTGTTGCCGGAATTGCCGCTCTGACTGTCATTGTTGGACGAGTTGCCGGAACTTAAACCGTTTAATGAACTGGAACCTTGCAGTGTAACTTTCACTTTCTTTTCTTTATACGTTCCAGAATCACTTCTCTGCAAGATGATCTCTACCTGAGTTCCCTTTTTGTAGCTATTGGCTTTTTCCTGCAGACTTTCGATAGAACGGACTTCCATATTATTAATGGATGTAATGATGTCGCCTTTCTGGATGCCTGCTTTGTCTGCCGCACCATTCTTAGATACTTCTGCAACATAAACACCATTTGGCATATTGTAGGCTGCCATCTCGTCAGAAACCGTTCTTCCGCTGATTCCTAAATAGCCTTTTTCACTATCTTTGAGGTTTTCTTTATTCATCAGATCCTCAATGATCGGTTTTGCGACGGAAATCGGGATCGCATATCCAACACCTTCTACTTCAGAAGCTGCGATCTTAGCAGAGTTAATACCGATAACCTGCCCCTGCATATTGATCAAAGCACCACCACTGTTACCAGGATTGATAGCTGCATCGGTCTGAATTGCCTTGATCGTATTAGAGGAGGAAGAACTGGAGCTGCCACTCTCAGATTCTGAAATTTCACGATCTTTTGCACTAATATAACCAACCGTTACCGACTGACCATAACCAAGTGCGTTACCGATAGCAACTGCCATCTCACCAACTTTAATCTTGCTCGAATCGCCAAGATCAGCTACGCGGATCTTGTTCATCGTGCTCTCTTTGATCTTAGATGTCTGTACTGCGATAACAGCCAGATCATTGCTGCTGTCTGTTCCTTTTACCGTTGCCTCGTAAATCTGCTCATCAATAAACTGTACAGAAATTGTCTTTGCACCGTCTATAACATGATTGTTGGTTGCGATCAGCAATTCTTTATCATTCTGTCCTACAATAAATCCGGAACCGGCACTGGTCGTATCCTGTCCCTGATACTGCTGTCCAAACAAGTCATAATAATTCGCACCCTGTGAAGTGCTTGTGATAGCAACGATTGCCGGCATAGTCTGCTCTGCGATACCGGAAACATCTGTGGTTCCTGTCTGCGTAGTCGAAGGAGAAGAAGTGCTCTGTGCTGTGCTCGCACTCTTACCGTCTGTTGTTGACTGCAATTTCGTGGTAGATGATGTTGTCGTAGGCAGGAAGCGATTCGTTACATAGCGAACGCCTTGGAAACATATTCCGGAAACAACACCAAAGATAACGGCACATGCAATGCAAAATGCAATTTTCTTTCCGGTACTTACGCTGCCCGGCTGTTTTGGTTTCTTTGCTTTCGGTGGTTTTTGGTTCGGCTGTCTGAAATTCATCTGTGGACCGCCGTTCATCTGCTGTGGGCCACCGTTCATCTGTGAACCGTAACCATTCATTTGCTGTGGACCGGCTCCGCTTTGCTGCGCAGATTCATTATTTGGCTGTGAAGCTCCACCGCCATAATAATCTCCGGAGTGTGTGCTTGTGCCCTCTCCATTCTTGTAAGAGTAGCTGTAAGTACTGCTCTGCTCTGCCTGTGCGCTTGCGCCCTGCTCAGAAGCAGACTGCGCTGTCTCACTGTAAGCCGCCGCATTTTCTGTTTCTACCTGTGGTGCATCGTTGTGCTCCACCGGATTACCGTACTCACCTGTGTATCCTGAATCTGTTCTTTTGTTCTCTTCCATATCTAACCCTCCATTTCTATTTTATGTCCTCTCGGTATCTTCTCAAAACGAGTCACTCCGAGCGTACATTTTTCGTTGGTCAGATTGTCGAATGTATCTCATACGCTCTAACCATTTACAACTAAGAATCTCATGTGCTGTTCTTAGTTTCTGACTGTAAGTCTACCAGTGATTTGTGTTCTTATTGTGAAAACTTCTTTAAGAAAAAGTTAAATCCCAGTTGGATATTGCGAATAATGGAAGAAAATACTATAATACTGTGGTAGCTGATAGATTAATAAAAGCGGGAGGTTTATATTACATTGATACGAGAAAATCAACGATTATTGAATTTATTTCATATTATAATAGATGCCCTTATTATTGCAGCAGCATTCCTGCTGTCTTACGAACTGCGTTTTAACGAGCTTTGGAGTCCGTTGATCCGTCACCACATTATCAGTCCGCCCATCGGATATTATTTGCGGCTGGATCAATATCTCAACACATTGGTATTTTTGATCCCATGTTTTATCATTATATACCGTTTCTGCGGCTTATATGATCCAAAGCGAACCAACAGCAAACGTCATGAGCTTTACTGCCTGATCAAGGCAAACCTGTTTGGCATCGTATATGGTACAGCGATTTTGTACTTTATCAAACAGACTGATTACGCCCGTCTGTTTTTGACCATGTTTATTATGATCAACCTGACTGCAGATTACATTTTCCGTCTGATCGTAATGAGCATATTGAAACTGTTGCGCAAACGCGGCAAAAACCTGAAACACATCCTATTAGTTGGATACAGCCGTATGGCAGAGGGCTATATCGACCGTCTTCGTGCTCACCCGGAATGGGGCTATTATGTACACGGTATTTTGGACGATAACAAACCGATCGGGGAATCTTACCGAAATGTGGACGTGATTGGCAACACCAGACAACTTGCCGATCTGCTTGCTACCAACAAGTACGATGAGATTGCTATCACACTTCGCATCCAGGAGTTTTTCAAATTGGAAAAGATTGTGGCAACCTGTGAAAAATCGGGAATCCATACAAAATTTATCCCGGATTATAATCATATCATCCCGACAAAACCATATACAGAGGATCTGGATGGCATCCCTGTCATTCATGTGCGCCATGTGCCGCTTAGTTCCTCCTTTAACAATGCGATCAAGCGTATCGTTGATCTGTTTGGCGGCATTGTGGCTCTGATCATATTTGCCATTCCAATGTTACTGTTGTCTCTTATCATCAAGATCACCTCACCGGGACCGCTTATTTTTAAGCAGGTACGTGTCGGACTGCACAACCGTGAATTTGCCATGTACAAGTTCCGTTCTATGCGTGTGCAGGAAGAGTCTGCTGAGAAAAAGGCTTGGACAACGGCCAATGATCCTCGTGTTACCAGCATTGGTAAATTTATGCGTAAGACCAATTTGGATGAGCTTCCACAGATCTTTAACGTGCTGAAGGGTGATATGAGTCTCGTTGGTCCTCGACCGGAAAGACCATATTTTGTCAATAAATTTAAGGAAGAGATCCCGCGTTATATGATCAAGCATCAGGTTCGCCCGGGTATGACCGGCTGGGCGCAGGTAAACGGATACCGCGGGGACACATCCATTACCAAACGTATTGAATGCGATTTATATTATGTAGAAAACTGGACACTTTTGTTGGATTTTAAAATACTGTTTTTAACATTCTTTGGACGCAACACCAACAAAAATGCCTATTAATAACAAGAGGAAGGGTTTGATAGAGGTATGGCAAAGGATTATGAAGATTACCGTCGCCGCAATGAGCGTACGCAGGAGGCAGTGCGCCGCAGACGCAACGCTGACTATGCAACACGCCGCAGCGCGGGATATTATGAGGATGAAGATTACAGCGAGCCGGTCAGACGAGCTCGTCAGACTGGTTCGACAAAAAGATCAGGTACCAACGCAAAGCGCAGACAAACTACGAGATCGGGCAACTCAACCGGCAGCCGAAGTCATAGCGCACGGTCCGGCAGTTTCATCGGCAGCCGCAGTCATAACGCACGCTCCGGCAATGTAACAGACAGCCGCAGACGTGATATGCGCTCTGTTGGTGCAGCAGGTAGACGTAATAAGAAACGCCGCCATCCGATCCGCCGTTTTTTACTATGCCTTTTACTGATCGTTGCTTTATGTGTCGGCGGCATATTTGTTTATTTGGTAAAATCACTGAATACGATTGAAAATCATCCGCTATCAGATGTGACACTTTGCGGGGAACAGGATGCAAATATCAAGAATTACACCAATATTGCCCTGTTCGGCGTGGATTCCCGTGCCAACGACCTAAGAAAGAACACACGAAGTGATTCCATTATCGTAGCAAGCATTAATAATAAAACACACGACGTCAAGTTAGTGTCCATTTACAGGGACACTTATGTAAAGATCCATGATCATGGCTGCACTAAGGTCAACCACGCTTATGCGTATGGCGGTCCTGATCTTGCCGTCAATACACTCAACAAAAACTTTGATCTGAATATTAAAGATTTTGTCACGGTAAACTTTAGTGCTTTAACGAATGTTATTGACGAATTGGGCGGTGTTGAACTCACGATCAAAAAAGAAGAGTTAAAATGGGTAAACGCCTATGGTCACGACGTTGCGAAGATCAATGGTCAAAAATATACCAAGATCAAGCATCCCGGCAAACAGACAGTGACCGGCGTACAGGCTACCGGCTACTGCCGCGTTCGCTATACAAAGGGTGGCGATTTCACCCGTGCAGAACGACAGCGAACCGTCCTTCAGGCTATTTTTGCCAAGGCAAAAAAATCGAGTCCTACTGCGCTGATCTCTGCCATGAATAAGATCTTTCCGCAGATATACACCAGCCTATCGACATCGGACATCCTGTCACTCATGAAGTACCTGCCTTTTTATGAGATTGGCGATCAACAGGGATTTCCGTACAAATTAAGCTGTCACCGCGGGCGGGACGGTATATATTATGACTTCCCAACGACACTCGTATCCAATGTAAAGAAACTGCACAAAGAACTATTTGGAACCGACAATTATGAGCCAAGTAAACTTGTGCACACGATCAGCAAAGAAACCAGCAATTAGCTTAACAGTAGTCGGTGTACAACACCAAAGGAACTTGTAATCAGCCTGACGATGATGGTTCCATAACTACTTTGGGGGATTGACTATGAAGATTCGTACCAAACTTATTATTGCCTTTTTGATCATGATCTTATTTCCATTTGGCATGAGCGTACTTTGCGTACACTTCGTGATGGAACGACAGACAACATTTCTCAAAAGCAACTACGATATTGAATCTTCGGACTACGAATTATCTCTCAATCCGATCACGATCATCTTTAATGTAACGATGAACGACTATGTTGCCCTAGTGCAGACGGCAGACCAGAATCCGGATCGCTTTTACGATACTGATTATCTCCAGAAAGCAAATGACCATTTGGCAAGCCGCGACTCGTTCCTTATTTTGAAAATAAACGGTAAAGTAACATTCACCGGCAATTCTAAGCAGCACAAAAGAATGGAAACGCTCCCAGGCTTTATTAAATATGAAAAAGGTACCGACAACATTGTATATATGGATCAAGGTGCTTCAATGGTAACTAAGAAAAAAGACTTTTACTTCTCCAACGGAACACAGGGACAGCTCTTTTTGGTGACCAATTTAGCATCTCTGGCACCTCATTGGAAAAAAGCGATATTTGATCTGATCTACTCTTTCTTAGCGATCATTTTGATCACCGCGCTGCTCCTCGTGATCTGGCTCTATCGAAGTATCGCATATCCGATCAGCATACTGCGCATTGCCACGATTCAAATTGGTGCCGGTAATCTGGATTACCCGATCCATCCGATATCGTCGGATGAAATTGGTGAATTATGTCAGGAATTCGAGGAAATGCGTATCCGCTTAAAATCTATGATGGATGAACGTATTCATTACGAAGACGCCACCCGAGAAATGTTAAACAACGTATCTCATGATCTAAAGACGCCATTAACAGCGATCAAAGGGTATTCCGAAGGACTGCTGGACGGCATAGCGGGCACCGAGGAAATGCAGCACAAATATCTGCATACCATTTATGCCAAAGCAAACGATATGACCTATTTGGTCGAAGAACTTTCTCTATTTGCCAAAATGGAACAGAGCAGACTTCACTATGATCTCATTCCAATCAATCTGTCCGATTACTTTACGGATTGTATGGAAGATCTTTCCCTTGATCTGCAGAGTTACGGCATGACATTGTCCATGTTTAACTCTACGCCGCCAGACACCAAGGTGATGGCAGATCCCGAGAAATTAAAACGAGTGATCTTTAACATCGTGAATAATGCTGAAAAATATATGGATCATTCACCGTCTACCCTGCACGTTATTATCACCGAAGAACCCTCTAAACCGGAGCAGCCGCCATTGTATCGACAGCTCAACAAGGACGGTTCCGAGATTGAGCCTGCATTGCCACCAGACGAATTTATACGGATCCACATTGAGGATGAAGGCCCCGGCATTGCCGCAGCCAGTTTACCATATATATTCCAACAATTTTACCGCGCCGATGCCTCTAGAACTTCATCAACAGGTGGAAGCGGTCTGGGACTCTCCATCGTCGAGCAGATCATTTCTGCACACGGCGGTAAAGTGTGGGCTGAAAGTGTAGAAGGCGTTGGAACGAGCATTATATTTACCCTGAAAAAAGCAAAAAACACTGATTTATCCTAAGGAGGTACATTCATGAGCAATATTTTGATCATTGAAGATGACACTGCCATTGCAGAATTAGAAAAAGATTATTTAGAATTAAGCGAATTTCATGTAGAGATCGAACATGAGGGCAGTGAGGGTGCTGCCAGAGCTATCGATGAAGATTTCGACCTGATCTTACTGGATCTGATGTTACCCGGCATGGATGGTTTCGAGATCTGTAAGCTGATCCGTGAAAAGAAAAACACACCGATCATTATGGTTTCTGCCAAAAAGGAAGACATTGATAAGATTCGCGGTTTAGGTCTGGGGGCTGATGATTACATGACCAAACCGTTCAGTCCAAGCGAACTGGTAGCTCGCGTCAAAGCGCACCTGTCCCGCTACAAACGGCTCACCTCTGCCGGGCAGGAGACAAATGAAGTCATTGAGATCCGCGATCTGGTTATTGATAAAACAGCCCGCCGCGTCATTCTTGCCGGTGAAGAGAAAACATTTACCACCAAAGAGTTTGATCTCCTCACCTTTTTGGCAGAACATCCAAACCATGTTTACTCCAAAGAAGAACTCTTTAAGAAGATTTGGGAAATGGAATCTGTCGGTGACATTGCAACCGTTACCGTACACATTAAAAAAATTCGTGAAAAAATCGAGGAAAACACCTCAAAGCCAAAATATATTGAAACGATCTGGGGCGTCGGATATCGTTTCCGCCTCTGATCCCTTTCGTATATTAGATATTATTTGCATCTCTAATTGCATTTCGGGGATTGGATCGCAGTTCCGTCTCTAAACCATTGTTTTACTTATGATGCAGTTTTTCTTCCAGCCGGCGCAGCCGTTTTGCGGCCTCCGGCTGTTGTTTTTCCAGACGCTTTTCCAACTTCACACGGCTAGCCTTCAATTTCTCTAAAATCTCAGGATTGTCCTGTTGCAGCTGTCTGGCAATATGACGACGACGTTTTTCGATCAATTCCAGCACAACCCTGCGATTATGTTCTTCTGTCATATGCTCCGGTAATTCGTCCATATGAAGTTCCATACGACGCAGGAATTCATCCTCATCGATCGCACCAAGCGTATGCCATGTTTCCATCAACTCCTCGATTCCCTGCTCAGCCAACTGCTCGAGATCCGGCATCTGATGGATATGTTCCAACACAATATGCACACGCCGCTCAATCTCATTAACCGTATCTTCTCCAAATGCCCACGCAAATTCTTCCAAAGTATTTTCTGCTTCTGCCGGAATATTCATAATAAACTGTCGTTTCTGCTCCGGCATTGAAGTTACCGGATAAGGCTCCCTAATACCTGCATCATGTAAAGCAGCCGTAATTGTTCTGCGCACATATCCTTTTTGGATCATCTGCCCTTTACCAAGCTTTCGCAACTTAGCGTTGATCCCCTCGTGATGCTCTGTCATATAAAATGCAATACCTCTGCCCTGCAGACTGTCTGCAAGCTGTTCCAACCGATCCGCCGCTGTAATATCAATATTTGTGACAGCTCCGGCATCGACAATGACCACCTTTGTGTCATCCGTAATACTTTGCTCAATATCATCCACAAAAATTTTGACATTTGCAAAAAATAAACTCTCACTGAACTGATACATAACAACATGATCGATCGGATACGCAAAACGATTTTTGGCGCGGTCATAAAATCCATCCCGCCCCGGAATAATCCCCAAAAAGCAACGTGGAGGATCTGTTTCACGCAGAATGACTTCTACAAAAGATAAGATAATACCAATGATAACGCCGTAAATTGTTCCAAGCATCAGTACACCAAAGAAAGCTGCCATATAAATATAAAATTCAATCCGACTCACGCGGAATAATCTCACCGCCAGATCAAATTCCACCACTTTCATCAAGGCTGATATCACGATAGCGGTAAGCACCGGTACCGGCAAATAACCTATAAATCCGGTACCAAACAGCAACACACACACCATTGTCAAACTCGCTGTGATCGAAACTAACTGCGTTTTGCCGCCATACTGGTCGTTCATGGAAGTACGTGAAATACTCCCGTTGACCGGACAGCATCCAACAACGGCTGCACCAAAATTTCCGACAGCACATGCCAAGATTTCACGATTGTCTTTGATCTTATATCCATTTTGAAAAGCAAAGTTATTTTCAGAAAGCAGTGTTTCTGCCATCACCACCACTGCCACGATAAGTCCTCTTCCGACGGCCTGCGTCATGTTTACTCCGCCCAGATCCGGCAGACGAAATGACGGGAGACCGTTTTTTACATCTGCAAGCATACGCACGCCATATTGCCCTAAGGAAGCATATTTCGTCAAAAGCACACCCGCCACCATCACAACAACGACCATCGGAAACTTCGGCGCTATTTTACGGCTTATTACAATGATCAGCAAAGAAACACACCCCAATACTACTGACATCCCATTCACGTGATGCATAGTTTTCCATAAATGGTGCAATAGTTCCGGAAGCTCCCCTGTTCCGGAGGAAGCACCAAGTACCTTTGGTATCTGCATCAAAATGATCGTCACAGCAATGCCGCTGACAAAACCACCCATAACCGGTGTCGATATAAAATCTACCATCTTCCCGGCTTTCAATACATAAAACAGTAACAACCACAATCCGGTGCATAAGGCGATCATGGAAATATAATCGATCGCTTCCGCAGATCCAAATACAATTCCAAGGGAGCTCACACTGGCGCCAACAATTGCTGCCGGTGCGGCATCCACGCCAAAGATAAACTGTGGCGATGTCGAAAAGCAGGCAAATAAAAGAATCGGAAGTACCGAACCATACAGCCCATAAACGGCCGGAAGACCCGATACTTCCGCATATCCCATGGCGATCGGAATAGACACTGCCGCCATTACAACGCCCGCGATCAAATCCTTTGCCAAATAATTCTTTTTATAATTATGTAATGTAGTAAATAAACGCATAAACAATCCTCCCATCTCAGACGTCTTTGTCAGCAACCGCATCAAGGCCGCAGCAAAAGGTATCCGTTGTCTGACATGCTCACTTGTCTATCATTTTACCACATTTTTTGACGATCTGCAGGCAAAATCTATTTCTACGGATTTACTACATCGCATGACCTGCCGTCAAAATCTATTTCTACGGATTTACTACATCACATGACCTGCCGTCAAAACCTGTTCCTGCGCCTTATTTACCGCATCACATAATTCGCCAAAATAAAACATCTCATCTTCCTGATAGCAGGCTGCCAGCAATGCGTCCAACTCATACATTGGGTTCCATTTACGCATACCACATGCTGCAAATGTACTGTTGACCATGTCACGAAAAACATCTAGAGCTTCTCCCTGCTCATATCTGCTCTCTTTTTGCTCGATCGAACTTTGATATTGCTTTTGTGCAACATACAGTATCATCGGCAGAAAATCCTCGCGCTGAATGAGCTGGCATCTTCGATGATGTTCTTTGCTGAATTTCTCGACCCAGACCTTAGCCTCCAAGACCGTCTCCGCATAATAACTATCCTTCGTGTAATCTGCAATAAATCGACCGATCCATTCCGGGCAAGCCTCCTTTGACTCCATATCGGAAAGTACATTCAGCGCAATATTGGTGCGTATTTCCCGCTCTTTCTGTAAAGGAGTATTTAGCATATCCGACAAATGTTTGGACGTTAATTCCGGCAGGGGTGATTGCTTTACCTCATTTGAAAACAGTTCAATGATCGTAGAATTATACGCCTTCTTAGAATTGACCATATGATTCAATTCGTGAAGCATTTCCAATACATCATTATTTACATCTTTTTTCTTGCGTCTGGCTCCGGCAATATATTTCTCGATCAACTGATACTCCTTTTCAGATTCCGCAGAACATTTCATCCTGATCCATGTTGCAAAATCTGTCTCGCGGATCAGATTATCCAGGCTGCGTTTTGCATCCTCTCTGATCACGTCTATTATCATATATTTGTAAGTATTCCGATAGTCTAGAGTTGTCAGACTATATCCCTTGAAAAATTGGCTGTTTTCCCGCATCCACTTCATGAATGCCTCTTTGCTGCTGTTTTTATGATAGGCAAACTCCTGCATGAGCTGATTCGTACTATGCGTATGTATTAATTGCGTCTGCGTTTGGAACGATTTCTCATAGCCATCGATCATCTTAAGTGCCTGTTCATAAGAATAATGATGATCCAAACAATATAAAAAGATAACTTCTCTGTAATCATTATACTGTGCCGTCGGCTGACCAATTCCTTCCTGCAGAAAATGATTCAACCGCTGCACACTAAATCCCAAACAAAAGCTGATCATGTATGCCTGAGCTCGATTTGGAGTGGCCATACCATTGATCCCAAACCACCGGCGCATTGTTGGTCTGGAAGCCGGATATGGTTCGGTCAGCTTATTCATCATAATGCGGAATGCCTTTTTACGATCTGCTTCTTCCTTCCCATCCACACCCATGAGTTCCATCATATACCAACTACTCTCCCGGTGCTTTTTCTCCAGAATATCTTTTACTTCCGCATAAAATTGCCTTTTTGATTCATCGCGTCTTGTTGTATTCATGCCGTACGTTCTCCATTTCTTCTTACTGTCTTTATTCATTAAGGAATGACACCAACAAACTTTTTCTTAGACTTGGAAGGTTTCTTCGTCGCTGTTACAGTTCTCTGTGGAGATACTGTTTCCTTGGATCTTGCAGTGCTTTTTGGCTTAACAGTCCGCTTCGGTTTCGCTGACTTTTTTGGTTTCGTGGTGCGCTTTGGCTTTGCCGTTTTCTTTGGCGTCACTGTCTGCTTTGCATCCGCTGTCTGCCTCGGTTCCCCCACTGTCGATGTTGCGGGATCGTTCTTCTGTGCCCCTGCGGAAGCTTTCGCATTCGTCTCATCCGCATGATCGGTACTGATTGCCTGTCCGGAAGCAGTCTTTGATTCTGTCATGCCTGGTCTGCCTGACGCCACAGGTGATCCAATGGCTGACAATTTGCCGCCCGTTGTCAAAAGCGCACAGACAGCTAACACTCCTGCCAACACCACTGCGCCCCCTGCCAACAGTACGCGTTTGCTCTTATGCTGAAAATACAATACCACACGCTGAACCCAGCCTCTTGATTCATACAGTGCCGCTTCTAACGATTCCATGCTTTGAAATCTGCGATTTGCTTTGACCGCCATGCCACGCATGATCGCATCCTCTTCTGTCGCAGACAACCGAATATGCGGCATATCCCGCAACAGCTTGATATCATCATGGATCATTCGCTCAATCGACTCGTTTGGCACGATCCCTGTCAACATAAAATACATTGTTGCACACAAAGAATACACGTCAGACCAAGCTCCCCAATTACCTCTGCCGCGATACTGCTCCTCCGGCGTATATCCGCGCTTAAATAACACCGTCATGCTCTGTGTCATAGTCTGACGTTCTGCTCTGGCTGACCCAAAATCAATTAAAACTAACTCTTCCTTTTGATTGACTAATATATTATCCGGGCTGATATCTCTATGAATGATCCCTGTCTTATGGATCGCAGATAATGCTTTGATCACCGGATGTATCATTTAGAGTACACGCTCTCCGGCAATCGGACCATGCTCTTTGATATATTCTTTTAGCGTGATCCCGTCTACATATTCCATAACCAAATAAGCTGTTCCATTCGCACAAAAGAAATTAATAACAGAAACCACGCCGGCGATGCCGTGAAACTTTGCTAAAATTTTTGCCTCATTATAAAATTTTTCCAGACCATTCTTGTAACTTTCGTCCTCGTCCCCGGCATACACATATACCGTGTTTCCCGTATCACTTTCCTCTTCCAACATATCTCTGCTTACATGATTGATCGGAAAATATTCTTTAATCGCTACAATCTGGTCGAGAAGCATATCCCTGCCAATATATGTAATGCCAAAGCTCCCCTCACCGAGAACTCTGCCTATCAAATATCGTTCTTTTAATATACTCCCCAGACGAAGGCAACGTGGTGCTCTATCATAACTTTCCAGAGAAAACCCACACAGTGGACAAGTTGATCTTTTGTCTTTTCCCTTGGGAAAGGCTTCCATGCACCCCATGCAGTATGTCATTCGTTCTGTCGTCATACGCAGTCCATCCTTGTTGTTCATTACTTATGCTTACACATTTAAGAATAGTATATCACAAACTTAATATACATTAATTTTTTTCCGTTTTTTTCATTCTTCATCGTATCGACACTTTCGCAACATTAGAATACACACTTTTTACTTTTTTTCCTCGCACTTTTCGATAGGTCTTCACCCGAAAATAATATGTTTGTCTGCGGCTGCTGCAGCGTATACGAAAACGACGGCGATTTTTTCGGATCGAACTGGATGTTAACGGCAGTCTCTTCCAACCTCTTTTTTTCATGCGGTAATAAATTATAACATTTGTGCCCTTGTATTTACACAATCGCAGCGAAATATAACGGATCACGCCGACCCGTCCTGCACCTGCTTTGATCTTTGGACGTATCATATTATTGGCAGCCTTTTGTCTGGATGTCGTCATCTTTTTGGATACTGCATTTTTCTTTGGTTTTGATTTCGCTGTCGCACGTGGTTTCACGGTTGGTCTGACCGTTGGTTTGACCGTTGCAATCGGAATGATCCCCGTTGAAGCATCAATGTCCTCTTGCGTGATCGTATCATTTGCTACCTTTTTACCCGTCATCGGATCCCGATATGTTCCGTTTTTCAGATCATTGAGCGCCGCCTTGAGACCGGTGATCGTAAACGTGATCTCTATGCTGTCCATCGGTACCGCAATATCGCCATATCTGGCAGCCGCATATAACGGTCCGCAAGATTCCCAGCAACATGTCAATGCATAACAGGCAGCGTCCTCGTTTTCCAATAAAACCGGAGTAAGTCCTTGTTCTACCGTCACACCATCTACTTTCAGAGAGACATTAGAAATGTTAACTCCGGAATAGATTCCTGTCCCATTTTTCTCTGTCTTCACAGACAGATCCGTTGCGATCTGCAGTATATTATACTTTTGAGACGCTCTTAAATTAATTCCACTAATGCCAACCGTATACTCACCATCCCGGTTAATAAACACATCTTTCACGGTTGTCGTTGCCGCATCCACTTCCTTACCATTTGCTCGAATATATGAATAACTGTATAGGTAAGTGTCTTTGGTAAAACTACTGCGATAATCCCAAGTCGAATCCATCTGGTAGGATACATAGGCGTGTATGCCTTTCTGCGCCCAAAGCTCGTGATCGATATACGGTGCCGGCGTTGCCGTTGGCTTCTCGTTCGCGTTCCCATCCGCATTTCCATTTCCATTCGTATTGGTATTCTTTGAAACGTCGGATACCGTAAACGCCACCTCGATGACAGAGCCGGCGCCTAACGTCAGTATCTTTTCGCTGAACAGATCGATCATATCCCATTCATTAAAACCATATGACGTATACTCTTCTCGATAATTGTTGCAATAATCAGCAACATAATAATGATATGCCAAATACGGATTTAGAATCGTTGCTGCGTAATTTTTTTCTTCATCCGAATCACGATATCCCCATAAACTTCCCGGGTGCAACAGTTTTCCATTAGAAAAAGAATACTCGTTCTTCTGTGTACCGTCCGCAGATGTGATCGTCATACCGGTAACGTCTACTTTCATCTTGCTTCCCGAATACAGATTGGTATCCAGCCAGATCATCTTCATTCCATCATCCAATGCTGTCGTGTAAGAAATGGTATAATCTCCCTCTTTTGTGATCTGCATCACATCTGTAGTTGTAAAATCTGCAAAGATCACCTCATCCCAATTCTCTGACACATAACTGATCCCTACACGAAAGTCATCGTCTTTCCCCTGGAACTGCTGTGGCGCTTCATAATTTGGCGTACCACACACTGTCTCATTTTCCTCAGCCGCCGCTTTTTGGATCATGCTATTTGAAAAACCTGGCATCGAAAACAATAATGCCAGTACCACAATACACGCAATTCGCCTTTGTCTTATTTTCATAATGCTCCCCTTACCATAATTCTACTCATTCACCATAAAAATCTACAGGATATTTCCATCCGTTCAGATTAAACTCCTTTTATTATACCGATAATCGCCAGCCGATACAAGAAGCAAAAAAGCAAAGCCAGCGCTTTTATCACACTACACAACAGCAATTTCCTATTAAAACAAAAAAGCATAGTCTTTTCGATCTCTCGAATTGACTATGCTTTTTAGAAAGAGGGTTTATAAGTATTGTCCGCACAGGATCATTGTTCCTGTGCGGAACACAGGACAAACAAGATAACTCTCTTATTTCTTGATCTTTATCTTCTTCGTTTTACTGTATGGACCAAATATCTTCTTTCCCTTTCCATCTAATCGGTAAGCGCGTACACGAATATAATAGGTCTTCTTTTTCTTCAGCTTCTTGATCGTCAGTTTTCTCTTCTTCGTCAGTTTCGTTTTAGCCTTTTTGAACTTTTTGTTCGTGCTATACTGCACGCAGTATCCATTCGCTCTGGCAACTACTTTCATGGAAATGACTAACTTCTTGGAAGCCTTGTTCTTAACCGATAAGAATCTCGCTTTGCCAACGACAATCTTTGGTGCCGCCTTTTTTGGCTTATCACTTGGTTTTATAGTCGGTCTCACCAGCGGCGTATGTGTTGGTTTGACAGTCTGTGTTGGCACCGGTCTCTTCGTCGGCTTAACAGTTGCAACCGGATTCTGTGTCGGCTCGCCACTAGGAGATGGGGTCACATTTGGATCATCTTCCGGCTCCGGTGTCGGAATGACAACCGGATCATCACCTTCCATCTCATAGGAAACATCAGGCGTTGCATCCATTCCAACATCATACGTCTTGCCCTCCTCTGCTCCCAACGTGACATTGATCTTTTTCGTCTCGATACCATTGGATACGATAATGGTTCTTGCAACCTTCTTCTCGTAACGATTATATACATCCAATGCTTTAAGCTTTCCATCTTCAATGACTGAAGTAAACGTCAATGGTCTGTCATACTGCTTCGAAGGTTTTACAATACTAAAGGCTGCCGTATTATCGATCAGATTCAGTTCCTCTGCTGCAGCACTGCCATTGTATGCTGTTGCCTGCAACGATATTGATACATTCTTGGCTTCACTGGTAAATTTCGGTGTGTAGTTAAACTGTAACACATATTCACCACGGTTGATCGCTTCCATAGCATCTTTACCACTAATAACGATCAACTTCTTATCCTCATCAAATGATGCACCGGCAGTTGTCGGCTTCACAGTCACTGCTTTCTTATCGACAGATGTCAAGGCAACACGGATCGTATCATCCTCTGTCAACGCCTTTGTACCGGCATTGCTGATAACGACCTGTACAATACGCTCTCCACCTTGCAGATTCTCTACCACTTCCGGATTACCAAGTACCATATCCGTACCAAGCAGTGTTAACTGTGCCTTCGCAGTTGCTCCATTGTCTGCTGCAACCTCAAAAGTCTCATTTTGCAAGGTATTGCCAAGTGTGTAACTAAAGCTCACCTGACCACGCTCTCCACTCTCCAAATGAATTGGAAGCGCATCCGCAACCGTTGTACCTGACTGTTTCACTGTGACAGAATCCATAGCCTTCCGTCCGGCATTCGCAAAGGACAGTGTCACATTGATCGTACTATTCTGCTCCACGTTCTGTCCAAAAGTATCTGCCGATACCTCTGATAACTCATTCTGAATGGTCTTCGTACCGGTGATCAGTCTTGCCGGCTGCTCCTCGTCCTTTGTCTGCGTCAGATCGGTATCTTTCGTCGTCTCAGACTGTGTTGATGTCTGCGCACATGAAACTGTTGTAAAACGGTCACCGTCTACTACCACACTGCCTCCTACCAACATCTCATTAGCAGACGCCGTACCGGTAATCTCATACTGCATCGACAGCGTACCCGTCTTTGCATTCAAGTATTTCACATACGTATGCATCTTAGAGTCATCACCTGCCGACTGCCAATACACAGCAGTGTCACTGATCGTATCTCCACCTTTGGCAAAATCAAAATTCTCCGTAACTTCTCCGGAGTCTTTCATAGAAACTGCATTAGCACTGCCGTCTTTTTGATAACCCTGTAATGCCAAATACGAATCTGTAAGTTCACCTTTTTTGTATTCCGACTGCTTCCATGCTGCTAAGAACATTCCACCGTCGTTCGTTACATATTTCACACGTGGCTGCGTCTCTCCCGCATCATTACAGGTGATTCGGTTTACACTCTTCTGGGCTCCATCCTTCACAATATATGAATAAAGCTCTCTCTCCTGCACCTCTTCACTGCTGCCCATGGTTGCCAATACCATCGCCGTACCATCATCAGACAGTGCTACATCATACGCCTGGGCTCCCTTAATCTCGCCACGTTCCAAATAAGCCGGTGTACTCCAATCTGTTCCATCATAGTAACTATAACAGATCTTCTTTTCTCCCATCATATCTTTTTGAAGTGTTTCCGCATCCGTATCCGCAAGATTATAGGTGTCACTCTGCCATATTACAATTGCTTTTCCGTTGTTTACTGCTACTTCCGGTGCCATATCGGCCACATTATTTGCAGTAAGCGTCGTATGCTTTCCATTAACATATACATGGATCTCGGAGGAGTTAAACACAGCGTTTAATTCTTTGTTGTCAACATTTCCATCCGAATCAATGTCAGAATCATACACGGCAGAATCAAAGGCTAATACCTTTAAGCTGCCATCAGAAGCATAATCTACTGAATTAACCGTTTCCGATTTGCCTTCTGTTCTCCATGAAGTAAGTACTTCCGGTTTCGTCCATTCTCCGCTTTCTTTTGTGCTAACCGCAGGATTAATACTTACAAGATCCTCAAGCGTATCCGAATAGGTGAGTCCCATACTGTTGCCATTGGCTGCAAGCACCGGCGGCACATCCGGATTGATATACTGTGTCCAATCTGCGCCCTTCTTCTTCGAAGAATACTGTACCACCTTACCGGTAGTCTCATTACTCATATTTGCAAAGTCCAACGGATTCGGTCGCCCTGCCGGGAATTTGTCCCAATCCTGATACGTTCGCTTCTTACTAAAGCCGGTTCCGCATATTTGCTTGTGATACCGAATAAATAATCCTTTGTACTCAAAATCTAAGGAGATGCTTCCGGTAAAATTCAAACAGCCACCATAATAGGCTTTGGTCTTCTTAAGATCACTGAATGTAACGATACGATTGTCATATCCGATAGATAACCGTCCAACCGGGCCAAACTTGATCTTTACAATCTTACCATCAAAACCAATTCCTCCACTGGCACATACATAACCCTCTACGCCTACGAGAATGTCTGATACAAAATTATATTCACTGGTAACCGTCAGATTATTCGTCTGGAAATTCATGCCAACGAACTTATCATGATATGGATTCTGGCCACTGAGCAGCGCATCGACACTAACAGTACATCCCACTTTGATTCCATAATAGATCGGGATGATGCCAACCATCGTATTGTTATTAAAACCAAATTCATAACCCAATGTTCCGGCAATACCACCACCGGTATAGGTCAAGATCCATTTGCCATCAATATAGTCTGCCGTACCAAATGCATATCCGGACAGCGTCTTGGACACTTTATTGTCACGCAGATCATTGATCGTCTCTGTCACTACCGATACAACATTATTCTCATCGAGTCCCGCTGTACCAATGGCAACCATAAAGGTTTTCTTCAGCGGATTGTCGGTATCCTGGTATGCGATCTTCATTGGCAATACCTTCGGAATATTAAAGGATAACTTACGGTTAATGACCTCTCCGGCTGATATCTGCGGCGTCTCGATCGTTCCACAGAAGTTTACCTCTGTCGGCTTCGCCGGCTTACCAATCTCTGAAATATTACATACGGTATAGTCTGCCGGCTGATCTGCAAGCACCTCTCCACTCGCTGCTTTGATCTGATACTGCGGCGTAAACTTACCTACTGCTGCGTTTTTGGTGTTGATCGCAAATTCTGTTTGCTTCCACTCATATTTCATACCATCGACGGATGCCACGCTCTCAGAAACGCTAGGGATCTCCTTGTCATTAATAAACATGGAAACCGTATGTTTCTGTGAAACCTGAGAGTATACGATCACTTTCTTATCATATCCTTTATAAAGCGTAAGATCGCGAACAAACTCATAATTTTGATCTCTGGATGTTAATACGCAGTCATTCGTTCCATAGCAAGGCTGCAGCCATATGGACGTTCCGGTATTTTCCTGATATCCGTCTCGATACAATGGATAACGCACAAGTTGTGCCGCATAGGCATCATCCTTTGCCGTGACCTCCACTAACACATCGGCGTCCTTCAGTTCCTGCACATCCTCATACTCTAATGTGATCGTCTCTGAACTCCTGGACAATTTCTTCGCTTCTGTTTTGTTAGCGGAAGCGATCACGTTTCCATCCAGATCCACGATAAAGGATCGAACTGTAATATCAATATCCTCATCATCATGTCCATATCCTTTTAACGTCACATTTTGTTTGTAAGTGGACGATACCGGATATATATTGATCGGATAAGAGCCATCACTCTCACCACTCTTCAAATCCTCTAACGGTACTTCGGACTTGCACACGCCACAAGTTACTCCGACATCACGATAACTTGTTCCCAGCTTCCATACCACAGCATCTCCGTTGGATAACTGTTTCACCGTTTGATTGGAAGTATTCATCTGTGTCCATTTAACATTCTTCTTAACCTCTGCCTTTGCTGCATAGCTTGCTTTGTCATTGTCCGCCAAATAGGACTTGTAGCTGTCAGCCGTGACAGGTCTGATAATATAAAGCGCATCCTTTAAGGTTGTCACATAAACACTCAGACGGTAAATCTGTTCTGTGGTCTCATCCGTGATCGTCACATAGGCAAAACCTTCATTTTTGCCGATCAGCGTAAGCTTCGTCCCCTCTACCGAACAATCTAAGATATCTTCCTTTGAAGATACCGCCGTAAATACATCATCTTCCGATGCACCGCCCTTAATATCCAAATGACGTACCATCGTAGCCTGATTCAGCTCATTGTAAAAGGTATCCGCATCATCTGCATTTTTTACTGCTTTGGCAATCGCCGTCCGATTGGAAAGTCTATAAATTTTTGATATAGGTTCTCCATTTTCCTCCACAGAAAGCGGGGTCTTCTTTTTCTTTTCCCAAGTAGCATACATCGTTAAGGTCTTTTCACCCTCATAACGGGAACCGGCCTCATACATATCACCGGTACCGTCCTTCTTGGTATTCCAACCTATGAACTCATATCCTGTTCTCTTCGGCTCTTCCACCGTAAGCACCGAATTATAAGTATCCTCTTTACACTGCGTATTCGGCGATTCGATCACCTTATCCGTAGTGTTCACATTGTAATTCAATGCATACTCGCCATCTGCCATTGCTTTATCCGAAAACGTATCGACCGCATCCATAACCTCCGGCGTAATACCGTTTGTTACCGGCTTCTCCCAAGCAATGTAGTCGCCCTTTTTATATCCTCTGTTGCAAGACATATAATAGCCAAATCCATTCGAGCTTACAAACTGGATTCCATTCTCATCATATTTCGTAACTTTACCCATGCACAGCAAGCCCTTAATACCATCTTCATATACTCTATTCATATATTTTTTGCCCTTAACGGTCGAGCATACATTATCCGCTGTACCGACTAAAGATTTGTCCGGCAGATTCTTAGACGTGCCAGCAACAACCGGCTTATCATTTTTCTCATACATAAACAGTGCAAACGGATATCTGTCATCTCCGCTATAACGGAATATAAAATAACGATCCTTTACCTGCTTCTCCGAATACTGATGTCCCGTTGAGGCGTTGGCCGTTCCCCAAGAAGCATCATATGGATAACCATTGATCTTATTTGCTGACGTTACATTATCAAAAAACTGATTGCTGCTTAACTTTACCTTAAACAGACCGGACTCATAATGGCGATCCCACGTTGCATACATGGTCGCAGTTCGATTGGAAGTATACGTACCGCCGGCTGCATACGTGGTGCCGCTTCCGTCTGCCCGTGTATTCCATCCGGTAAAAGTATATCCACTTCTCTTCGGCACTTTTGAAGACAACGTCAACGGCTGTCCTCCCTGTTTGACCTGATCTTCCGGCATATCCGTAACCGCTTCACCATTTGCCTGATACATGACTGCAAACTCACCGGCAGTCAACTGGTGTGACGAATAATTCGTCATTGCAGCAAGCTCTTTCACGGTTGCCTTCTTCGCAGTCGATTCCCATGCAATCTTTTCTCCAATACCACGCCCCTGATTGCCGCTCAGGTAATAACCAAATTTATTTTTACTTATAAAATACATTCCGTTAGAATCTGCTTTTCCGACCTTGCAAAGTGCCATAACACCTTCCACACCATCGGCATACGTTTCCTTCATATACTTCTTAGCAGTGGCCGTCAGTGTGACATTTTTCTCAAGTCCGATACGAGATCCCTCGAGCAGGCGATCCGATTGATCTACAACGACCGGTGTACCATTCTCATCGTACAAACACAGTGCGATCGGATAATCCTCGTCACCGGAATACTTGAGAACAAAATAACGTTCCTTCATAATTTCCGTTGTCAGCTGCTGACCCTCGGAATCATTAGCACTGCCCCACGATGCATCATATGGCAGTGCATTCAGTCTACCGGTACTCATGATATAGTCAAACAACTGATCAATACCGTAGCATCCTGAAAAAACACCTGTCGTGTATTCTCCTTCCCTTACCACAGACTGTGAGTCTACTGATGCCGCCTTGATCGTGATTCCCTCAAAGGATGTTGACGAAAAGACCATTCCCAACGTCAACACACAGCAGATCACACGCTTCATAACCTTGTGTAAATTCATAGGTTCCCTCCTTCTTCTATTGTTTCCATTGTCTGTTGCAAAACAAAACCACATACATTACTATACTTTCTTCAACCTGCCTCACCGCATACCTATAATATCCTATAATATTTACCGGCTGGAAAGTTGATTTCCCCATGTAGAAATTATCATCTTTGGAGGGAGGGGGTGCCCACGTGGCGTGAATGGTCAAAATAGGGTGTGAAAAGTATAGGGGATGAAGGACACAGAAACAGACAGAATAGAAAAACAGGGCTGCACCTCAACTTATATTGTTAAAGTGGCAGCCCTATGTTTATATACTATTTTCTAATATTTTCGTCATCATGCCTTAACTACTTTTACATTCTTATTTCCCTTTTTCTTTAAGAATTTCTTGTATTTTTTCAGCATCTTCTTCGGCACTTTAATGACTAATTTCTTATGTGTTCCCTTAAAGGCATTGCTTCCAATGGAACTGCTTGTTAACTTGGTCGACTTGATAACAATGGTCTTAAGATTCTTGCATCCTCGGAATGCATTTTTACCTATGCTTGTAATATTGCTATCAATTGCTACCTTTTGTAATTTCTTATTGTTTGCAAATGCTTTTGGCGCGATAGAAGTAACTGTATAAGTAATTCCGGCAATTTTTACTTTCTTCGGTACATTTACCTTTTTACTTTTTGTTACATTACTATACGCCACCTTTGGTTTCTTAGCATTAGAAGAAATCACTTTGTAAGCTCCCTGCTTATTTTTCAAAGTTGTTCCTTTAGCCGCCGGTTTTTTCACTGGAGCCGGTGTCTTAGCAGGTACCGGAGTCGGTGTAACATCCGGCTTATCACTAGGCGTTACTGTCGGCTCTTCCGTTGGATCTATTATTGGCTCTTCGGTCGGAGCTATTGTTGGCTCATCTCCCGGCGTTACCGTTGGTTCAGCACTTGGGAGCGGCACCATCGTTGGTGGCGTTATTGACGGGACTATCGTCGGTGTTGCACTTGGCGCTACTGTTGGTGCCGGTACTGCTGTTGGCTCTGCACTTGGCACTAATGTTGGCCCTGTCGTTGGTGTCGTACTTGGTACAGTTGTTGGCTCTGTACTTGGTGCTACTGTTGGTTCTGTACTTGGCACCAAAGTTGGTTCGACACTTGGTGCTGTTGTCGGTGCCGGCATTGCTGTCGGTGTCGGTGCCGTACTTGGTACAGTTGTTGGCTCTGTACTTGGTGCTACTGTTGGTGCCGGTACTGCTGTCGGAATTATTGTTGGCACAACCGTCGGTGCCACGGTCGGCGTTGCTGTCGGCATCATAGACGGCACAGCCACAGAATTATCCACCGAAGCATCAATATCAGCCTGCGTAATATCGGCATTCTGTATATATTCACCCGTCATCGGGTCTTTATATGTACCATTTCGCAAATCAGTTAATGCTACTTTTAGACCTGAGATGGTAAAAGTAATCTCAATGCTGTCTTCCGGAGTCGGAAGTATCTCATCTTTGGATTCAACATACAACGGACCACTATTTTCAATGCCAAAACAATTTTTTAAAATGAAACAGTAAAAGTTTTCATTTTCTTTTTGAGGCAGATTCATTCCTGATGCAATTTCTTTTCCGTCAATCTTTATTGATGCATCCGTCACTTTCACATCCGAATATATTCCATTACGGTTATTTTCGGTTTTCGCCGAAATGTCTGTCGCTATACCGAGAATATTAAATGCTTTCGAAGCAGAGAGGTCAACGCCTTTTAATGCAATCGTATATTGTCCGTCTCGATTAAGAAATACATCACGAACCTGTACATCCGCCGCATTGACCTCTTCTCCACCTGCCTTTATATAGTTATAATTAGAATCCGTCTTACTGGTTCTATATGTATTTCGATAGTCCCATGTTCCATTCATCTGATACGCAATATATGCATGAATACCTTTCCGTGCCCAAAGCTCATTATCAATGTAATCTTTTGGCTGTTGCGTTGCAATCGGTGTTGCTGACACTTCCGGAGTATTCGCAGGCTCTGATGATGGAACAAATGTCGGTGGCAGCGTTGGGTCGCATGGCTCTGTTGTCGGCTCTGCCGTTGGTTCTGCACTCGGCTTTATGACCGGTGTTGGCAGTGGTTCCGCACTTGGCTCCGTTGTTGCTTCCTTCACATTCTTTACCTGAAATGACACAGTAATCGTCGAGCCTGTTCCTAATGTTTTTACGTCATTAGCAAACATATTGATGGAATCATCTGAATCAAATCCATATTTTTTATATTCATCTCTATAATTATCAGCCGAACTATTTATGTAGAAATAATACTTCAAATATGGATTTAATATTGTTGCTGCATAATTCTTTATGTCATCAGAATCCCGATATCCCCACATGCTGCCTGGCTTGATCATTTTCCCATTGCTAATGTTATATGTATCCGTCTTAGTTCCATCAGCAGAAGTAACCGATACACCGGTAACATCCACTTTCATATTGCTACCCTTATACAAATTAGTATCCAGCCAAAGCATCTGCATTCCATCATCGTCCGCTGTTGTGTATGAAATTTCATAATTTCCTTCACCTGTAACCTGCATCGCATGCGAGGTAGTAATATTTGCAAAATAGTCCTCATGCCAATTATCTGACGCATATGAGATTCCAACTCTAAAATCATCATCCGTTCCCCTAATCTGAGGCGTTGAACTATAATTAGGTGTGCCATGAACAACAGGTTTTTCCGTAGGATCTGTACTTGCAGACGGATTACTCGTCGGATTTACACCTGGCGAAACCATTGGTGTACTCGTCGGCTCTGAGGTGGGCGCTCCTGTCGATTCCTCATAATCGTCACGTTGTTTCACAGTATAGTTAACTGTTATTATTGCCCCCTCTTGAACTGTAATCTTGCTTTCCGAAAGCAAATTCACCCCATCCAATGCATTGAAATTATAGGCAACATATTTTTTACGATAATTATCATACTCTTCACTGATATAATATTCATACCTTAAATTCTCATTCTTAATTGTTGCTGCATAATTTTCCTTGGCATATGTATTTCGATATCCCCACAAGCTTCCCGGCTGTCTCAGTTTTTCATTGTCAAGCGTATACAGCTTTTGATATGCTCCATCAGGAGTCGTGATCGTCACACCTGTGACATCCACTTCCATTCTACTACCTTTATATAAATTGGTATCCAGCCACAATAATCCTATGTCAGAATTTGTTGCTATAGTGTAACTAGCCGAGTACTCCCCTTCGCCCTTTACCTGCATTACCTGATCTGTGTCAAAATCAGTAAAATTGTTCTCTTTCCAATCGGCTGAAACATAAGTTAATCCAACACGAAAATCATCATCTGTACCTCGAGTCTGCTGAGTCGCACTGTAATTAGGTGTTCCATGAAAAATTGGGTCCGGTGTTTCTGTCGGAGTCGGCGTGTATGACGTTTGAACTGCGCCGTATAAAGTAACTTGCACATCCTCAAATTGAAGATAAGATTCTTTATCTAGTGCAGGAATTCGAACTGCCATATAATTTGCAAATTGAATTAAGGTATCCCCTCTATAACTGACAGTGTAGTATGCATCTTTTGTTAATTTGGCCGTAGTCGTAGCAACTCCACCATCCGTAAAATTGTAAATATCCTCATTATTACTATCAAAATTTAATTGTGCCTCTGCCTCGCTATCCTCTATCGTCTCTAGCGACAGATTGACACGCCTAGCATAAAACGAAATGTCAATTCCCGTGAAACTCCATTGTTTTAATCTATCCGAAAATTCATGTGATGGATTACACCATTTATTACCTAATTCCAAACGACAGTCTCCGTCAGCACCATAAGACCATTCTGAACTTTTCAATTTTATCGTCTGCACAGAACTAGTTGTATCCGATACCGTCTCTTCTGATGCAAAAGCACTTTTTATTCCAATATTATTGAAATCACATAATGTACATGCTAATGCAAAAACCAATAGTAATGCTATTTTTCTTCGTCTCCCTTTTGTCATAACTTTCCTCCTATCATCTCAGCGGTGGTCAAATTCCATTGAACCAATTAACATGTTCTTTCATTTGAAATATACTGTAATGCAGCGTCAACTTATCATTTTCTTATCACCACCTTTCTGTTTCCTTTTTTCTTCAGAAACTTTTTGTATCTTTCTCTTGTTCATTTTCATCATACTACCTTCTCGTATCCTTTTAATGATACTAGCCGTACATACTCCATCATATGCATTTTATTTTTGTAATCTTAAAAAAACTATAACATATTATATTCATGATTTTTTTCCGTTTTTTATTCATTATAGATTTTATATGTTGCTTATGCATACCATATTTTCAGAACTTTTCATCATATTTTCGCGTATTAACACCACTCAAATTGTATATAATAAACAATTTTTTCAAGAAAACTTTGTGAATTATTTTTCATTCTATGTAGCCACGTCGCAATATACTTTTACGAATATCTCTGAGCACACCATTGAAATAGTGTCTACTAACTTTCTTTTGCATCCTCCTTTTCTCCCTAGCATCTATTTTCCAGCATCATCCACCAATATCTGTTGTGTTTTCTCTTTCCCTGATAAATTATTATCCGTACTTTGTTCTGGAATTAAAGCGATGATCGCCAATGCCATTACTAACAACAATGCTGCAATTTTAATAAGATTACTTTTTCCCATGGTATCTTACTCCTTCCCTCTTCATGCAACTTTTTTACTTACCTCACGCTAAGCATACACCATCTATGTTCAAATATTTCTCCGTTTTTTTCATTCCTTTTATAATCACTCCAACGATCGATTTTATCTGATTTATTCTAGGTTTCTATCAGTATAAAAAATAATTTTTCTTCGACCGCCACTCGACAATTTATAAATTATGCATAATTTTCACTCATAATTTTTGTGAAAGTTTTTTTCAAAAAAAGAGGATCGCTAAAATAACGATCCTCTCTTGCTACTACTTGCCAAATGCTATCATAACTTATGTACAGTTAGGCATTTCCGCATATTATTTTGCTACTACATACTGAACCCATCTCTTAACATTACTAATACTGTCAGATGCCTCTACCTTTGTAGTAGACTCTTTGCTTTCGACCTTCTTCAGATAATATGTGTATACTTTAGAACGGTCTGCATAACGATACTGTGTTTTATAGGAGGATACCACTTGTCTTGTAGATTCTCCATACCAACATGGAGCACTTCCGTATAAATTGAAATAACCTCCAATTTGTTTTGAATACTGATTACCTACACAGGCAAGCTGAGCTCCCCAACCTCGTTCCTGATAATTGGTGCAAGACTTTCCACCCCACACACCAGAACAAGGTCCGGATGTTCTTCCATCTGCAGATAAATATCTAATGTAATTATACTGCGTGGCATATCCATTAGGAACAGACCGCGTCTCAACCTTTCTAGAATCACTGCCACTAATATTACCATCTGACCAGCCGCTCCAGCCTCCATATGGTCCCCATACCCAAGAAGAATCATATAAGGTATAACCTGCTACCGAGCTATTGCTAGACGTAATTTTTGTTGTGTAATCATACGTCCACTTTTCGCCAACAATTGTAGCATTATCTGGAACTTCTGATTCCAATACCCAATCCATAGAACCATACTTTAACTTATTGTAACTGTCCTCATTAATTGTCACAAGTTTTCCACTTGTAAAGTTCAGCAAAGAATCGCCTTCCACTTTACCGTAGATCATATAGTCACCTGTCAATACTAATTTACCAACAATATTAGCATTCAATCTCGTCAAGGACACATCTTTGGACAATACAACGTTAGAACTTGTCGACTCCAACTTAATCGTACCATATAACGAAATATCTGTCTTATCAGCAGACAATATCATGGCAAATCCATTTGTCTTAGCGGATATTCTTGCCAAATTCAGTTTTTCAGAAGAACATACAATCGGAGCTGATTTATTGTCTTCAAACACAAAACCGTTCAGTGTAGTTTCTTTAGCATCGGAAGAAATCTTAAGTCCTTTATATGCTTTATTACCACCATTTAATTCAAAATAATCTGTTGATTTGGTTATATCATATGTCTTATTTGCTAACGTATCTTCCATATCAGCCAGATTAACAATTAACTTGGTAGCTCCTGAGGTAATTGCCGCATTGGCAATATCACTATTCTTGGCATTTACTGTAACTTTTCCTGCTCCGGTAAATGCATTTTTGCCAAGCTTCTTAATGTTTGTAGTTACCGTAAAATCATCCAAACTACTACATCCACTAAACGCCTTATCGCCAATAGTTTGTAGTCCCTCTGCCTTGACAGAAGTAAGTGATGAACATCCTTCGAAAGCTTGATCCGGTATTTCCGTAATATGCTTGCTAAGTTTGATCGACTTAAGCTTATCATTTCCGGCAAAAGCATCTTTTTCGATACCAACAATCTTAACAACAGACGTTGTACCGTCTCCGTTTTCAGTAGAGATATAGTCCGGAATATACACATCGGTTCCTTCGCCAGTATAGTCTACAACCGCACCTGTTTCACTATCATAAACAAGTCCCTTGGATCTTAGCAAAGCATTATCAATATACTGGTTTACTTCAAACGGAACTTCAAATGGTAAAATTCCATTTTCATAATCATCAAAGCTATGTGTCTGTTTCGAATAGTCAATGAAATCATACGTATCATCGTCCTGCACGCTATATGTATATACATAATAAGAACTAGACGCAATATCATATCCTACAACTGCAAAGACATGAATTGTTCCAGCGCATACCATTCTATAATATCCCTCCGGAGCATCTGCATTCGAATATGTCTTAGAAGTCGTTTCCGTCTTTTGTGTCGAATAAGACAACGCCGACGAATATTGATTTGACTCAGATGACGTGCTGCTGTCTGATGTAGATAGCGCTTCTGAGCCTCCTTCTGAATGCGTCTTGTTGTAACCGTAGGTATCGCTCACCTTACTGCTAAGCGTCTGAGAATGTGATGCACTTTGACTTGCAGACTTGCTAAGCTGTGCACTACGAGACGATCCCCATGTTTTAGATACCCCCACCGTTGTTGTATCTTCATGTGATGATGATACCTCTGTATTTACTTTTGCAGTTAATTTAGCGCCTACTTCGCTGCTAGCACCAGCACTAAAAGGTCCCTTCTTAACTCCTAAGGATGCAGAAATTTTAGATGATACTTCACTTCCAACTTCTGCACCTATTTTAGCCGACACACCGTTTTTATCTGTTCTTGAAGCATCATAACTACCACCCCTTTGTGCACTATTTAACAATACAGAGCTTTCACTAGTTGCGGCACTGCTGGCATCGACCACTTCTTTTCCACTTTCATCAGTATGACTCTGCATCAAAGTTAAACTATTATTCCAATTTTTCGATAAAGACCACGCAGTTGTACGCGTTGTTGAATTTGCAATCGCATTAACAATTGATTTAGATGTCGCCTCTGTAACCGTTCCACTTGATGTGATCGTTTCAGATACAGTGAGACCACTTGTATTACCAAAATCTTTAATTGTATACAATGGAACATTCTCCATCTGACCAATTTCATAAGCGAACAAATACTGCCCCTCTTTTTCATCCTCGACAATCATTGGCTCGCCTAATTGTTTTACCGGTCTTGTCTGATTTCTCTTACTGGTCCAGTTTGCATGTAAGGTAATGTTTCCGGTTTTACCCAATGGAATCTTATCAACAAGATTATCTTTCTCATCGGTCCATCCCATAAATGTATAGCCAAACCACTCAGGATTTGTCAATGTCGCACCCTCATTTACCTTGTATTTAATGCTATCCACTTTTGCCAATGGTGAATCAAAAGTAATCGTATACTCTCTTGCTGTCCAATGCGCATACAGATCAATATTACCCGTTTCGCCTGTAGCAATCTGTTTTACCTGCTTGGCATTAGAGCCTTCTCCATCATACCAGCCTTCGAAAATATAGCCTTCACAACTAATATTCTTCAATGTTAAACCAGTTTCAGAGCTATATGTATTCGGGTTTGTATTTTCAATTTCCTGCTTCTGCAAATATGCATCATCCTCATACAGATGATAGGTAATAGAATTCTCTGAATTCTCCAATATTGGGACAACTTCCTGTTTTACTAACACTGCGCCACACTCACCACAATGTGATCCTTCTGTTAGCCCTGTACTTTCTGTAGTAGCAGCTACTGCAGCATCTACCACGGAAACATGTCCCTTAGCTGGAATTATAGTATCTTCCAATTTGATATTATTAAGACCTTTTTCGTCGCTATAATATTTACCACAAGAGGTGCAGTAATAATAAGCCTGATTACCCTTTTCAGTACAAGTAGCTTCCTTTGCCTCAACTGCCTTCATGGTATGGGTGTGTTTCTCCGTTGTCGTACCAAGATTCACGCCATATCCTCCTGCAATATATCGACGCACAAGAATAACATCTGCTGAGTTAATTCTTCCATCCTCATTGACATCACAAGCTTTCTCGTTAATAGTCTGCTCATATCCACCTGCTATCTGTCTTCTCATCATAATGACATCTGTAGAATTAATTTTGTTGTCCTCATTAAGGTCACCCGGTGTAAATGCAGAAATTCCAATTTCGCCATCTTCTGTTTTTACATCTACAGCATTCAAATCTGCATCAACCATATCTCCAGCGTCACAAGATACACTAATCTTATAGCTTTCTCCTGATTTTGCAGTGTCGCTCACCTTAAAAGAAAGTTTTAAGATGGTGCCATCTTTGATGTCATCCGCTGTTATTTCCTGTCCATCCCATACGAATTTACATGGAGACTGTATTTTTCCCGGTTTTGTCAATACTAGAGAAGAGAACGCATCTCCTGCAGTTGCATCAGTAAGCGTCAGACCCTCATCATATTTCAAACTAACAGCTGCTCCTAATATTCCCGGATTATCTTTTACATCAACAGTAACATCTACTGTTGCACCAGGCTTCGCTGTCTGACTTTGCACAGAAAGTGTAACCTGTTTTTTAGCTATGTCTGCCTTTACATAATGCGACGGACAACCGGTCACAATCATAGCAGCAGCAAGCACACTGACAATAATTTTTTTTGCTATTTTCATAAATGCTCCTTTCTCACATCTAATGTTAAGATGCGTCTTTTACTATAGTTATTGTTCCATTGCGTAATTCCAGATCAATTGGCATTAAATCGCCATTTACAATATCACCGGAATTATAATAAAATCCAATGTCATACTCTCCTTCTGCAGCTTCTTCCGAAACATCAAAGGTCAATAACAGCATTACACCGTCTTTTACATTATCTTGGGTGATTGATTCACCATCCCACGTAAATTTGCAATTATTTTTTAAGATATTTGCCTTTGTCATAACTAATGCATCTTTAAGTGCATCTCCATTTGAGGCATCTGTTAACGTCAGAATTTTGTCGTTATAATCTATCCCCAAAGTCATGCCCAAAATTCCAGGATTGCTATTAATATACACTGGTACTTGTACTGTTTTCGCACCTGGAGATGTCTTTACATCTCCGACAATAATTGCCGAAGTCATATCCTTCTCATACGTTGCTGTGACAAGCAAATCCTCTGTCACGTTATCATACGCCTTATCCCATGATTGGAAATTATAACCTATTCTCTTTGGAACATTTGGTGCAACTGCAGCTTTCCCAGCCTCCACAGTTTCTTCTTTCAGGACTGTATTGTCATAATCCACAAACTTCACCTTGAACGTTCCTGTAGGACTTGCCGTAGGCTCACTACTTGGCTTAGCACTTGGTGCTACCGTAGGTTGCACTGTCGGTTTACTACTTGGTGGCACTGTTGGTATTGTTATTGCCCCTGGGTTCTTTGTTGGTTCAGGTTGTCCAGAAGACGAAGGTAACTGTATGTATTTTAGTCCCTCAAAACAAAAGGAAACTGATATTACATCACCTTTATTCACAGGTATTTTCTGTGTACCAAGTGTTTCAGATGCATCATCAACATAGTCATATGGATTCCTTAACTCAAAACGATAATACCCATTTTCATCACTATCAAACCACCCTTCACCCAATTCGAGAGAACGATCATTAATCTTAACTTCTGTAACGAAACCAAACATTTTATCTTTAACATCGTTATATTTCATGTTGGTATCAACCGTCAATACCGCAATATCTGTGTCTGCATTTTGCACAGTATATGTTGCAGTATATGTTCCATCCTCTGTAATATAAACTGCACCATCTTGATAACCAAATCTATAATCTTTCCAATTCTTTCCAGCATATCCTATTGCTGCCTTAACTGCCGGTCCGGTTGGCTCTGGAGACGGTGTTATTGTTGGCGCATTTGTCGGAACCGGTTGTGTAGAAGCTTTGGGAGCTTCTGTAACACTTGGTTGTTTTGTCACAATCGGCTTCTTCGTTGCTGTCGGTCGCTTCTTTATTGGCTGCACAACGATGCGGCAAGAAGCCTTTGCTTTTTTGTTTTTCTTGGAAATAGCAGTGATTTTTACTGTACCAGCTCTTTTTGCCTTAACAACACCTGAATTGCTAACTGTCGCAATACGTTTATTGCTAGATTTCCATTTCACTTTTTTGGTTGCTTTATTGGGCTTTACTTTCTTTACTTTTAACTTATACTTTTGCCCAACAAGCATCTTTTTGGTTTTCACAGACAAATATATTTTTTTTGGTTTCTTTGTCTGTTTTGCATCTGCATTTGGTGCAATACTTAACACAGTCAAACACATGATCAGACCAATTGCCAGATGCTTTTTCATCTTTGAAACATAATCAAGTTTCATCACTATCCCTCCTTCTGTATTTTTTGACCATTAATGTGTAATTGTTATTTTTCCATTTGCGATTAATGGTGACACGGGCAATAAATTTTTATCTATCACATCTCCTTCCTCATATTTTATTTTTATTTGATACACTCCCGAAGTCGTTGACTTAGGAATGTCAAATAACAACTCTGCTATCTCTCCATCCTGAATTTGATAGTCCTCAATCTGCTGTCCATCCCACATACATTTACAGCCATTCTTTAATTTTCCTGCTTTTGTTAATGTCAAAATATCTTTGAAAGCCTTTCCATTTTTAATATCTTTCAATTTCAGCCGGCTGTCATCATAATATACAGACCAAGTCATTCCCAAAATCCCAGTGTTGTTTGCTATTTTTACCGGTACCTTCACATTAGTTTGTCCTGGCTGCACTTTAACATTTGCAACTGTTATCCTAGTTACCGTATTGTCTTCTTTATAAAGTGCTTTTATCTGTAAATCAGATTTTATATGTTCATAAGATTTATTCCATTTATCAAAACGATAGTTCTTTCTTTCCTTTACCATTGGGGGTGTTGCATTTTTATTTTGTAATACAATTTCAGTTTTTAACACATTATTGTCGTAATCCACAAATGTAACCTTATGTGTACGTTGACTGCTTTTTTGCTTTTTATCAGATTTTCCAACCGCAATGCGATTTCCATCCGAAAGATGAAACATTAGCTCACGATTGTCATCCGTAGCGTAACCAACCACTCTAACGCGATCTTTTTCTGCATAATGTTTTTTCTTTGTCAAGGAATACTGTGATATTTTTTGTTCACCAATCTGACAATTCTTCTTATCAATAACCACCAACTTATCCAGTAGCGAATCGCACCATTCTTTCTCTGACCCCTCAAAATTATTATCTCCAATTACATGCGTAATAGCATTTTGTCGGCTCGCTATATAGATGCCTCCTAATGCCAATGCCACAGCTATAACACTTGTCCATACAATTTTTTTATTAAATTTCATCTGTAATAATCACTCCCAGCTTAAATTTTATATTTTTAACGTTCCTATCATACCCTATCGTTTACCATTGAAATTTCCAATTTTTTCAATATCTTTCATTGACCTCGATTTGATTAAATCCGCTCTATTTCTGCATCTTATTTTTATGCTGATCATGTTCATTCTACATTACACCGGGTGAATTGTATAATTTGCACAATTTTCACATGTGAACTTTGTGAAACTTTTTCGTAAAAAAATATATTTTTGCCCCGCCGTCTTAACCTTACAATTCTTCAGCTCGCTTTCTATAAACATCCGTACTATAAAAGAGACCGCCAATCGGCGGTCTCCTCTATATCCCACAACACTTATCTTTCTTTAATTCCTTGATATTCCTATTTTACCTTGATCTTTACGCTCTTCTTTTTGCCACTGCCATCGGTTGCATAAACTGTAATCTTCACAGTACCTTTTTTCTTGGCCTTAACTACACCCTTTGCAGATACTGCAGCTATTTTCTTATTAGAAGATTTCCAGCAATACTGCGTGGATGCCAGCTTTTTGCCCGGTTTTGCTTTTACCTTTAATTTCAGCTTTTTGCCTTTCTTAAGGTTACGCTTTCCTGCCTTAACGGTAAGTTTCTTGACTGGCTTTTTCATGACTTGGATACGAACTTTTTTGCTTAATCCATTGGCTGTCGTAATCGTAATGACTGCCTTGCCTGCTTTTTTGCCTGCTTTTACAGTACCATTTGCCGTTACTTTCACGATGGACGGTCGGCTGCTCTTAAATGTTAGTTTTTGACTTGCAGCATTTCTCGGAACCCACTGAACAGTAAGTTTCATTTTTTTCTTAGCAGCAAGTTTATAGCGAGAACCCACTGCAATTTTACCTGCTCCCTTAACTTTAGCATACACAACAAATCCTTTCGCCGTTACACTTGGTTTTCCCAGCTGATGCGATGGCGTCGCACTCGGACCTGCACTTGGGCTCACGCTTGGGTCTGTGCCCGGATTCACACTTGGACTTGTACTTGGGCTCACGCTTGGCGTTGTACTCGGTTTCGGACTCGGCGCTATGCTTGGACTCACGCTTGGCGTTGTACTCGGTTTCGAGCTTGGTGCTGTGCTTGGGCTCACGCTTGGCGTTGCACTCGGTTTTGTACTTGGCTCTACCGACCCATTTGCCTTTGCACCGCTAACAGCAAAGGTAATTTCCACTGTATTGTTTCCCTGATACGAAGCGTTATTAAAGGAAGCTTTTTTCTGTCTTTCTGCCGACACATCCTGAATATGTGTCATGACATCTGCCCAAATATTAATAAAAGAAAAATCAAACACATTATTTGATAGTCCATCGGATGCTGCCGATTTCAGACTGCCATCATAGGTATACGTGTCATCTTTGATCGTGTACTGTTTCCCATTTACTGCTATTGATTTCAGCGTAATAACTGCATAGTTAAGTGCCGAATCTGCCGCTTCGGCCGCCTGTATATCTTTGATATATAATGAACCGATATTTTTAAGCTGCGTATCTGTCGGCTTAACAGATAACGTGAATTCTTCGTCTTTCGTTGAAATATCTGCACTTTGTTCACTAGCGATCGTCGTCCAGCCGGATGTATCTAACATATACAGCTTTGTCCGTATATAGGAAGGTTTTGGCACGGTCACTTTGCACGTTGCCTGACATCCGGCCGCAATCGCTGCCGTAATTGTGCAAGTACCTGCACCTACTGCTGTGACTAAACCGTTGGAATTTACTGTAGCTACTTTCTCATCATCGGATGTCCATTTAATAACATCTTTGCTGTCAGATGGTGTTAAGGTTGCATTAAGCTGTGTTCCCTCATCCCCAACATGAATCGTGATTTTCTGCTGATCCAAAGCTATCCCGGTTGCCGTGGAAGATGCTCGATAAATCTCCATCATTGCATCAATAATGTCTTGATGCGTTACCTGACAAGAATACCGATTTATCAGACAAAAGCCATAGTCACCATCGAATCCATTATCCCATGCAACAGGCACCAGTTCGTACTGTTTTGCATAATAACATACTTTCTGATAATAATCGGCTCGACATGCCTTATTCCGACTATCATAGTTTGCTTTGTTGATGGCTCCAAACTCGCCAATGATAACGCCATATCCCTGTGATACGAATTTATCATTCATTTTCTTAAACTGCGAAGCCATATAACTTTCATCGCCCCAAGTCGGTACTTTGGATTGGTTTGTTGCCTCGCTGCCCCACTGTGTTTTGTCGGCTGATTCTGTACCACAAAAATCCCATGGATCGTAGTAGTGTACAGAAATCATAATTCTTTTTTCGCCGGATGCAATATCAGACGATAAATACTGATCCGTTGGCAGCACAAAGCCATAATTGTCTGCCGTATAATTAATGTTTGTATTCCAACCAGGTATCAACAGCCATCTGCGATCGTTGTTGCCACCGGTCTGACGAACCGTATCCACAAAAATCTGATTATAATCATTGATATTGTTATATGCTGTCTTATTTGGAGTACCATAGGTTCCATCAAATTCTTCGTTCATTGACTCAAAAATTATATGTTCATCATAATTTTTGAAGCGATCAGCAATTTGCTCCCAGCATGCCTTGTACTTGGCTTTGATCTTGGTCTGATCGCTGCTTGCGCAGAGTAGCCAGCCACCGCTTACCGTTGTGTAACCGTCTCCATGCATGTTAACGATTGCATACATATCGTTCTGTACACAATAGTCTACTACTTCTTGTACATGATCCAGCCATGCAGAATCAATTTTGTATCCATTGTTATCATCGATTTTGCTCAAATAAGATACCGGAATTCGAATTGATTGAAATCCTGCTGCCTTTGCTGCCAAAACAAATTCTTTGGTTAAAACCGGATTCCCCCATGCTGTCTCGTTTGGAGTTCCTCCGCTATTTGCTTCCAGGGAGTTTCCTAAATTATATCCAACACCCATTGCCTCCGTGATCTGTTGTCTGTTTAGATCTTGGAAGGAATCTGTCCCCGCCGTCTTCTTTGTTGAAACTTTCTTTGTCACGCTGGCGACTTTACCATTTTCTGTTACGCTTGCCGCTTTCTTTGTCGAGGTTCTGTCCGTCACGCTAACGATCTTACCTTTTTCTGTTGTACCTTCTGCCTTTCCTGTCGTGCCAGACATTGTAAATGATGTTACAACCATCGCCGCACTTAGCAAGTACGCCCATATTCTCTTTTGTTTTCGCATGTTTTCACCATACCTTTCTATTATTTGTTAAATTCTTTTTCCCACGAACATACACTTTCCTCCGTACAACAAATACGATAAATTGTTCATGCACATCACGTCCCTAAATACTTCCTTCATTATACTACAAAGCAATCTAAGTGGATACACTTTTCTTATATTTTTGTCTTTTTCTCCTACTTCGGTAACTGGATTCTCCATTTTCGTCATTCCAGCTTGTCTTTTTCTTGCTTTGGTTGACTGATTTGATAATTTCTATAATTCCAGCTTGCCTTTCCCTCCTACTTCGGTGACTGGCATCTTAATTTTCAATTTTCCAGTTATTTTATATCGGCTTTCTCCATGACAGTATTCAATCCCTCTCCAAAAAGATATCAAAAAATCTCTCTAGTCCAAATAGATACCAAAAAATCTCTCATCAATCCAAATAGATTTATTGCAGAAAATGATATTCCATTGCAACAAATAACATTTCCTTGCGTCTATTTAAATGTAACCAGTTCAAACTTCGCACATCCAAATCTACTGCCAGGTCACAGATTGCTTATTATGTCACAAAAATAATAGCTACTTTGCAGCCAACAAGCTGACTTGTTCTGCCGGCAGTGAACTAAGATAATTGCTGCAGAACGCAGAGTTTTTGAGTGATTTCTTATTTTGTTAAGTCTCTGATGAATACATGCCCGGAGGATTGTCTGAGATGTCCCGGTTTAGCAAGGTATCATCCATTTTTGGACGGGAC